>Ga0210394_10001819_pt1 | contig 31935 bp, 19 predicted proteins | sample IncBWC12MmetaG_FD_160121 | JGI IMG/M metagenome (GOLD analysis project Ga0210394, IMG submission 160121) | Forest soil microbial communities from Barre Woods Harvard Forest LTER site, Petersham, Massachusetts, United States - Inc-BW-C-12-M | ecosystem: Environmental > Terrestrial > Soil >... | reverse complement strand
TCAGTACCACCGGATTCCCGCTCTCAAAGTTCGCCGAACACGTCGTCGGACAATTAATCCCCGTGGGACTGCTCGTCACTGTCCCCGTGCCCGTCCCGGCCTCAGTCACCGTGAGGGTCGCGGGTATCACCTGGCACTCAGCCGTTTCGATTCCTGGATTCGTAGGGGCACTCGATACTAACTCGATCTTGCAACCGGAGGCCACGTAACCAACTACTCCCTGGCCCGTGAAGGTCAATTGACCATTCGAAGCAACATTGTAAGTTTGAGAGGCGACGCCGTCGCCGGCTAAAATACCGCCCGGAACACTGGCATCAACGACGGATTGAATCGTCGTTGGACCAAATGAAGCCACGCCCGACTGGTTACTGTTATTGATGCTCGTCGGAGCAATTGTGCCGAAGAAGAAGTTGTCGGATGTGGATAGAGTCGCGTTATTGTAGCTTGAAACTCCGGGGTCCAAGGGACCCGATGAAGCTGCGTTATCCGAGCTGCCTACAAATCCCTGATTCACGCCGTCCAGGTAGATGATCGTCGGAGGGAAACCGCCGCTTGTGAAGGTCAACTGCGCCCGGCCATTCGCATCGACGACATACGTGCCGCCGGCCGTAGCTGTAGTCGCAGTGCCGCCGTTGTTTTGGAGGTACGAAAGCGTGAAATTCCCGTTGTTTGCGGAAAGAGATCCGATAAGCACGTTCGGCGATCCGCCGGCCGGCTTACCCTGCACCGCCGCAACGCTGTTGCCGTTAAGCGAGCTCAAGCCGAACCCACCAGTGGGCGGCACCTGCAACTGGGCAATCCCGCTGTACACCACGTTCTGGGTCGTGTTTATGCTGATGAATATGAACTCGCTCGGCGAAACGATATACACGACGTCCGAAATGGTTCCATTGACGTTCGTAACCGTGACGCTGGCCGAAAGACGTCCGCTCGAGACGGTTTCACTCGTCAGCGCATAGGTTCCCGATAGAGCCTCACTCGGTCCGGTCCCGCCGCCGCCGTTCAAATCGACAAGGCCGGCCGGTGTGAAATTTCCATTCCCGTCAGCATTCAAAAATCCGACGCCCGACTGGGGATTTCCGTTGGTCAGATCCGAGCCGCTCTCACCGAACGCATACGATCCCTTAATTGCAGCGAGCGCAAATATTAAAGGATTCTGTTTCAGGATCACACCCGATCCGGTGTGTCCATTGGTACCGCTCACGTCATCGAACCGGATAAACCGCGCCTTCGTGGCCACTCCCGCCTGTATCCCTCCTACCGAAATGGCGAGCACAGTGGTGCCGGATAACGTCGTCAGGGACAGGCTTCCCCGGTTGTCAGCCCCAATCGTATAAGTACCTGAACCGATCTCCTGCGGGGGCTGTGTGCCGGTTGAGCCCACGCCGTCGGCATCCTCGAAGCCGCCGGGAAGGATATTGCCGTGTCCGTCGGCAACGAAGCTGCCTGCAACCACCACCATCGTCCCGTCGCTGTCGTTGAATCCCTGGAACAAAAAGGCATAGCTTCCGTTCAGTTCGGAATTATTGCTGTTGTCGGCTGCAGCAATCGTGATAGTGAAGTTGGCGCTCCCGGTTAGCGGCGTCGCCGAAGAGTCGGTCACCTTCACCGTAAATGTGGACATGCCGGCCGGACCTGTGGGGACTCCTGCGATCGTGCCGGTTGTGGCGCCCAACGTTAATCCCGCTGGCAGCGCCCCCGACGAAATCGAGAAATTGAATGGCGGAATCCCGCCGGCTGCTGCCAGAAACTGGCCATATGCTGATCCGACGGCTCCATTGGGCAAAGTGCTCGGCGTGATCGTAATGCCTCCGCCTCCGCCGGAAGCCGCAAAGATTGCTGTGACGGTCTCGGCCGCGCTCATTGTCACCGTGCAGCTCAGGGTATTCGTCGGCGTGCAGTCCGTGCTGAAACCAGCGAACGTGGAGTTCGTGCCTGGCGCTGCCGTCAGCGTGACTTGGCTATTGCCTGTGAAGGTGGCTGTGCAGCTCGTCGCGCAGGCAGTGATTCCGGCAGGCGAGCTGCTAACCGCGCCGGTTCCGGAACCCGTCGTAGTAACGGTCAGCGCCGCGGCGCCTGTGCCCGTAAGGTTGATTGTCTGCGTGCTTCCAGGTGTTGGGCCGTTGTCTGAAATCGTAATCGTCCCGGTGTAAGCAATAAACTGCGTCGGAGTAAACGCCATCTCGATCACGCAATTGGCCCCAACCGCCAGCGCAGAAGGAGCCACAGGGCAAGGACTGGTGGACGTAGTGAGCGAAAACACACTAGCTCCCGTTAACGCAATACTCGAAATCGTAAGAGGCGCGTCCCCGGAATTCGTCATCGTCACCGGCAGAGTCGAACTCGCATTGATAGGTTGGTTTGCGAAGCCGGCCGTGTTGCTGGAAAGAGCTACATTCGGATTCAGGAGCACCTTCCTGATCCGGTTGTTAAACACATCGCCCACGTACATATTGCCTAGGTTGTCTACGACGACTCCGACGGGCGTAGCAAAGCTGGCCGACAATGCCGGTCCGCCATCACCGCTGAATCCGAACTTCCCATTTCCCGCAAACGTCGTGATAATACCGGTTGTTCCGTCCACGCGCCGGATCCGTTCATTATTCGTGTCGGAGATAAAGATATTCCCTGCTCCGTTTATGGATATCCTGTCGGGCTGATTCAGATTGGCGTTCGTGGCCGCGCCGCCGTCGCCCGAAAACCCCTGAGTTCCGTTTCCAGCGACAGTTGTAATGATCTGTGTTACGGCATCGATTCTCCGGATTCGATTATTAAAGGTGTCGGAGATGTACAGGTTGCCGTTCGAATCGATGTCGAGGCTAAGCGGGCAACTTAGAGTAGCGTCGACCGCCGGCCCTCCATCGCCGGAGTAACTTCCTGGACACCCTACAGGCGCGTTCCCACTAGGTCCGTTCCCTGCAACCGTGGTGATAACTTGGGTCGTCGCATCGACCCGCCGGATGCGGTTATCTTGAGAATCCGTGATAAAGATATTTCCGCTGGAATCGACGACTGCTGCCCGAGGATCGAAAAGAGAGGCGCTGCTGGCGGGTCCGCCATCGCCGCACGGCAAGGTCGCAGTTGTGCACTGATTCCCGGATCCTGCAATCGTCGTGATGGTGCCCCCGGCCACCTCGCGAATTCTATTGTCATTCCCGTCCCCGATCAGCAGGTTCCCAGAGGCCTCGATGGTCACTGTGCGCGGAATGTAGACGGAAGCGCTGGCGGCGGGTCCGCCATCGCCACAAGCTTGAGTTGCTTGTGCACACGGAATTCCGTTGCCCACCACCGTGGATATGATTTGGTTCAAGGCGTTGACTTCACGGATTCGATTATTTTGCGCGTCAACGATGAACAGATTGCCTTGCGCATCCAGTGCCGGACTCCGCGGATCATACAAACTCGCGCTCGTCGCCGGCCCGCCGTCGCCCACTAGGCCATTCCCTACCACAGTTGTAATTATCCCGCTGCTCGCGGTGTACATCCGAACGCGATTATTCCAATAGTCCGGGATCCAGACATTCCCAGTGCTAGAATCGACAGTCAGCAAAAAAGGATTCGTCAGAGTAGCCGACAACGCCGGCCCTCCATCTCCCCCAAATCCGAATCCGTGATTGCCGATGATCGTCGTGATTATGCCCGTCGCTGCGGTCACCTTTCGAACCACCGCATTAACACTGTCGGAAATGTAAAGGTTTTCCGCAGCGTCCACCGCAATGCCGCCGGGTTGTTGCAGCGTCGCCGCCGTCGCCAACCCGCCGTCTCCGCTGTAATTTTGGACGCCTGTTCCTACCACCGTCGTGATGATCCCTGTCCCGACATCCACGTGGCGAATTACATTGTTGCCGGTATCGGCGATGAAAAGGTTTCCATTCGCGTCGACGGCGACCGCTTGTGGGAACTGAAACGTGGCCGAGGTTGCCTGGCCGTTGTCTCCGGTGAATCCCTGGGTGCCGGTGCCGGCATAGGTTGTGATGATCTTGGTTCCCCCGTCAACACGGCGAATGACATTGTTGTTAATGTCCGCAATGTACAGGTTTCCGGCACCATCGAAAGCAATGCCTTGCGGGAAATTAAGCTGGGCGCTCGTTGCCGGGCCTTTGTCTCCCGAAAAACCGCACGTGCCGTTTCCGACTACCGTATTGATGATTCCGGTTGAGGCCACGACCTCCCGGATCACGCAGTTACCCCCATCGGCAAAATAGAAATTGCCGTTCGCGTCCAACGCTCCGCCGTCCGGTTCGTTCGTTCTTGCCGCAGTCGCCTGAATTCCACTCGCCGCGCGTCCTCCGCTGTTATCCCCGGCAAAAATCACCAAGGTACTGGCCGCTGGTCCTGCAGTTACTTTGTAGATGACGCCGCTGTCGGTGAGCACGTATAGATTCCCCGAGGCGTCTCGCACAACTCCTACCGGGCCTTCGATTGACGCCGCAGTGGGAGACACATTATTGGGGGCAGCGCTTCCCGCAACCGTAGAAATCGTGTTCTGGGCGCAGGCGACGCTCGCAAACAGAAGCAGCGACAATGCCGAGAGAACGCGAACGAAATATCGCGATCGCCGCACTGCGGCGCCGAAAACACTCGATAATTTCTGGACTTCCAGAAATCTAATCCGTCGCATCTTGAGACCTCTCACGCGTCTGCGCCCCGCCGGGTGATTGCAGAGACTAATTTCATGCTGCGTACGTGCATGGCAATTGGGAAAAAGTTTGGTCAATATTAGTACCGACGTACCGCACCAGGACTACTTCAGAACTCGCCCGCGCGAGCTAGGTTGGTGTCCACAAGCCACTTAAGCGGCTTTGGCCAGTTCAGCGGCCCCTGTTACCTACTCTGCAACGTGCAACTTCGAAACCAAACAGTCTTCCCCGCTCCAACTCCAAACGTACCTCGGCAGCATGTCTCGGTGGCCTACGGGCAATCTTTCAGTCGCGGGGAAACAACGTGCGAATTCTCTAACCCAACGCCCTCGCCCGTCAAGCAATTGTTTTAATTCTCATTGAAAACCGCGGAGCACTTCACTATCATGCCGCACTCTGCACGCTGCCTTTGAATTTGTGAATCGCCCCACAGGGCGATTCATCCTAAGATCCCGCGGTGCGGGATCGAAGGGTAGAGCCGGCGTCACGCCGGCTCTTTTGTCTTGTACGTTGCTTTGCGGCGGCCGGTTCGGATTCATCGAACCGGGCACGCCGTTGCTTCGGTTTGCCGACAGCGCGTCGCAAACGCTTCACCAGCAGCTCGATGCCAACAGTTTCCGCTGATCCCGAGCAACCGACCCCCTCCGACGGCTCGCGCCTGCGCCAGATCGGTTTCCTTCCGCTGCTCTGCATTTTCTACGGCTACACCGCCGGCGGCCCCTTCGGTTACGAAGGCATCTTCCACGATTCCGGCCCCGGCATGGCGCTGGTCTTCCTTGCCTTCGTCCCATTCTTCTGGAGCATCCCCATTTCCTTCGCCTCCGCCGAACTCAACAGCCTTCTTCCCGTGCAAGGCGGCTTCTATCGCTGGAGCCGCGCGGCCTTCGGCGATTTCTGGGGCTTCCAGTGCGGCTGGTGGAATTGGTCCGGCACGTTTCTCCTCAACAGCCTCTACGGCGTGTTGGTGATGGACTACCTCGGCATTTATTTTCCTTCGCTTACGGGGTACGCAAAATGGGCGGGCGCGTGCCTGGTGCTGATCGTGCTCGCGTATCTGAACGCGCGCGGGATTCAAGTCGCGGGATGGCTCTCGGTCGCGCTGCTGGTCGCTGTGATGATTCCGGTCACGTGGCTGTGCGCGATTTCACTTTTCCACATGCATTACAATCCGGTCATACCGTTCGTCCCGCCAGGAGCGCCGTTCGGCAGCGTCTTTGGCAGAGGCCTCGCACTCGCCATGTGGAATTATGCGGGCTACGAGCAGCTTTCCAGCACCACCGGTGAGATGAAGAATCCGCAGAGGACTTTCGTGCGCATCCTCGCCTGGAACACTCCGATGAACATTCTCACCTACATTCTCCCCACCACTCTCGCGCTCGCCGTGCTCGGCAACTGGCAGGAATGGAAGACTGATTACATCGTCACGGCGTCGCGCCTCATCGGCGGACCAGCGCTCGGCGCCGCCATGCTCATCGCTGCGATGGTCGGCACGCTCTCGCTTTCCAACAGCACCATTCTCTACACCACGCGCGTGCCCGCGACGATGGCGCAAGATGGCTACCTGCCTGCCTGGCTCGGAAAAATCCACGAACGTTATGGCACACCCACGCGCGCCATTGCCGTCTCAACCGTTGTGTACTGCATGCTCGCGAAGTTCGACGTCGAGGACATGGTCAACATCTACATCTGGACGCGCATCGCCACCACGCTGCTGACGCTTTTCGCCGCCTGGCAAATGCGCAGAAAACTGCCCAACGCTCCGCGCAGTTTTCGCATTCCGGGCGGCGCGCTGGGCATCGCCTACATCCTGATTTTTCCGCTGGTGTTGTGTGCGCTGAAAATCGCGCAGAGTGAGGATTACGTCTGGCGCTACGCCCCGTTGCTGCTACTTTCGGGCCCGGCCGCCTACATCATCTTGCGTTACATCTTCAAACTAAAACCCACCACCGAAATATCTCCAACCGCCTAGCGCGTGAGCCACGTAACGCCGTCATTCTGACAGGCTGTGACTTTTTTGCTTTTCCGCAAAAAACTACGCTGAAAACAATGAGTTTAGATAAGAAAAAAATCGCCTTTTGGCAATTTAGTCACATCCTGTGAGCGCAGCGAAGGATCTCTGTTTCTCCTCTTTCGGCGACCGATGCGTTAAATCTCTGCGCCGCGCGCCGGGAACCTACTTCGTCCCGCCAATCTTCTCCGAAACCGTCTTCGCCTGTGTGAACAACAACAAATAATCCTGCCCGCCGGACTTCGAATCCGTCCCCGACATATTGAATCCACCGAACGGATGCGCGCCCACCATTGCGCCGGTGCACTTGCGGTTCATATACAAATTCCCCACGTGGAATTCCTCTTCCGCCCGCGCGATCTTCGCCGCATTCTGCGAGTACACCGCCCCCGTCAACCCGAATTCACTATCATTCGCCATCGAAAGCGCTTCATCGAAATCCTTCGCCTTCGTCACCGCCAAAACCGGACCAAAAATTTCCTCCTGAAAAATCCGCGCCTTGCGATCCACGTCCGCGATCACCGTCGGCTCGATGAAATATCCATCGCCCTCGGCGCGTTTTCCGCCGGCCACCAGCCGCCCTTCCTTTTTCCCGTGGTCAATGTAACCAAGAATCGAAGTCATCGCGGCCTTGTTGATAACCGGGCCCATATAATTCGCGGGATCCTCGATCGGCCCCACTTTCATTTTCTTTACGCGCTCCACCAGCTTCGCCAAAAACTCGTCGTAAATTTTCTCCGCGACGATGGCCCGCGAGCACGCCGAGCACTTCTGCCCCTGATAACCAAACGCCGAAAGCGCGACACCCTCCACCGCCGCGTCTACGTCCGCTTCGTCATCCACGACGATCGCGTCCTTGCCGCCCATTTCCAGCACCGTGCGCTTGATCCACACTTGCCCCGGCTGCGTTTTCGTCGCCTGCTCGGCGATGCGCAATCCCGCTTCCTTCGATCCGGTGAACGCAATGAATCGCGTCTTCGGATGAGTCACCAGCGCTTCGCCCGCCGTGCTGCCTGGTCCGGTAAAGAAGCTCACCACGTCGCCCGGCACGCCCGCCTCGTACAAAATATCAATGAAGATCGCCGCAATGGTCGGCGAATCGCTCGAGGGTTTTACCACCACGGTGTTGCCGGTCACGATTGCAGCCACCGTCATGCCGCCCATGATCGCCGCCGCGAAATTCCACGGTGGAATCACGATGCCCACGCCCAGCGGAATGTATTTCAGGTAATTTTTTTCTCCGCGGAACGGCGTTAACCTCTGCGGAGCGCCCAACCGCAAAGCTTCGCGCCCATAGTATTCGCAGAAATCAATCAGCTCGGCGATGTCCGCATCCGCTTCCGGCCACGTCTTGCCGATTTCATAGCTCAGCCAAGCATCGAGTTCGTAGCGCCGCTTGCGCAAAATATCCGCCGCGCGATACAAACAAGCCACGCGCTCTTCCACCGGCACGCGCTTCCAGCGCTCAAACGCCGCATGAGCTTTTTCCACGGCCGTGTTTGCCATCTCCACCGTCGCTTTCTGGAACACGCCAATCACCTGCTCCGGATGCGAAGGATTGTAAGACTTGATCTTCTCGGAAGTAGTGATGCGCTCGCCCCCAATGGTCAAGGGATACTCGCGCCCAAACATCCCGCGCACCTGCGCCAGCGCCTCTTCCATAGCCTTGCGGTTTTCAGGCTTGGTAAAATCAATAAACGCCTCGTTCGCAAATTCCCCGCGCTGCAAATTCACCGCAGCCTTGGGTGTGCCCGATGTGCCCGTCGTTGCCGTGGATGTCATAGGTTGTGCCTCAGTGTGTCTGTCGTGCGCGTTCTGGAGCATTTCATTTTAGCGCCGTGCGCGATGCTGGCACAAGGACCGCGTAGGTGGCGATTGGTGGTGGATGCGTAGTAATCGCTGGCGCGCGGTGACGTGCCTTCGAAGCACGAATTTATGGGGCGCAAAATGACAAAATTACTGTCGATTAGAAATGGTGCCGACTGTTTGTTTTCAATGAGTTGAGTCGTGTTTTTAATCGCCGGACTGTCGATTAGGACTACGTATGGTGCGTACGTAGTGGCCGCAAGCTGACCTGAACGCCTGGTAAGAGATTGCGGCGCATCCGGGCAGACTGTCGCGGCGCGCGGCGCTGGGCTGATGCCTCGACAGGCCGAGGCGCGCGGGATTGCGTAGCGTGATTCGAGCGCGCCGGCCCTTCGCAAAATCTCGAAGAGGTGGGCGCGCTCTCATTTTGTGCGGCGTGGAAGCTCGTCGCCCACTCCGCAAATCGTTGCAGCGAAGTTCAAGCCCTCGAGCGAACGCTCCGCGTTGTTGACCTACTTGCTTTTCGAGTAGAGGATGCGCAGGAGGTGGTCGCGATGCGACGCATAGTCCACCGTCGAGCTGTAGACATCGCCGAAGAGCGGTTGCTTGGTGTGCAGCGCTTCGATCTCCGCGTAGTACTTGTCCATGGCGGCGGCGTTTGGAAAAACGGCGATCATGGTGTAGGCGCCGGGCGTGTCGGTGTGAATCTGGTCTTCTTCGACCGAATAGCCGGAGAGGGTGCCATCTGCAACCGCGGCATCGAGCCAGGGTTTGCGATACTTGGTGATCAGCTCCATGAACTCCTCGGCGTGTCCGGGCTTGGGGGTCCAATCCTGCACGAGGACGAAGCCGCTATCGGTGGTTCCGCCTTTGCCGTTGTACATGGTGGACTTGGTGATGGCGTCGGCGTGCATGGTGTAGGCGAAATCGGATGAAGTGGAGCCCGCGGCGCGCAGGGCCGCCAAAGCTTTCATCAAGCCCGCCATCGACGTCGAAGCGAACCAGCCCACGTGCGTGGGGGCGTTCAGCCCTTCATGGACTTCCAGAGCGCCGTCGCCATAGCTGAGGATCGTTCCATCCGCGAGGAGACTATCGAAAAGCTTGTGGCCTGACGCCAAGTTCTTTTCGTATGCGCCCCACTGCGCGCGAGGAACTCCGAAGAAAGAAACGTAGGTGTACACCACCGGCTGCTTCGCCGCATCGGCCTGTTGAGCGCGTGCGGCGGGCACGGAAAATGCGGACGTGGACATGAGCAATACACACAGCGTGGAAAGGCAGAGCGTTCGCTTGATCATCGTATTTTCTCTCCTGTTTTTTGGTTGAAAGAGCGATCGGAACCGGGTCGTTCGATTTGGACTTCTGTCTAGCGCATCGTATGCTCGTCTTACTCTGGACACAACGAATTTATGGGCGGAGCGCTTTGACAGAGATCCCTTGTTCCCGCGGCTAAATCCGGATCAAGGCTGGCACGGAAATCTTGTAGTCGGATTACTTGCGGTAGATGGCGCCGGCTTTCATTACGAAGGAAACTTTTTCGAGCGCGGAGATATCGTCGAGCGGATTGCCGGGGACGGCGACGACGTCTGCCTGATAGCCGGGCTTTAGTGCGCCGATTTTATCCTGCCAACCCAGCAATTTCGCGCCGTTCAGCGTGCCGGCTTGAATCGCAGCCAGCGGCGACATTCCGTATTTCACCATCAATATAAATTCGCGGGCTTGCGTGCCGTGCGGAAACGGGCCGACGTCCGAGCCCATGGCGACGGGGACGCGCGCGGCGATTTGCCGTTTGAATTGCATGACGTGCTCGTCGAGCAACGCGCGTTCACGCGCGGCGGCTGCGGTGGTGGCGGCGTGCTCCGTAAAATATTCGGAGATGGTGAAAGTGGGGACGGCGAAGATTTGCTTTTCGCGCATGATGCGCATGGTCTCGTCGCTTAGCTGATACGCGTGGTCAACGGATTCGACCCCGGCGCGGGCGGCGTAGAGAGTGCCAGGTTCGCCCGTGGCATGGACGGCGACGCGATTGCCGGTGCGCGCGGCTTCGCGGACCGCGGCGGTGAGTTCTTCTTCTGTGTACTGAAAGGGTGTCGAAAACTTTCCGTTCGCGACCGTGTCCGCACCGGTTTCGTAAATCTTGATGAAGTCCGCGCCTTCTTTCAGCTGCTGGCGAATTACGGTTACGAGTTCTGCGGAATTGTTAGCGTAGGTGGCGTTGGGGAGCACGTGCTGCGCAGGGTTGAAGCCAATGGCGTCTTCGTGACCACCAAGAATATTGATGGCGTTGCCGCTGATGCGCAGGCGCGGGCCGGGAATTTCGCCGCGATTGATGGCGTCGCGGACGGCGGTGTCTGCGGAGCCTGCGCCTTCGGTGCCCATGTCGCGCTCGGCGGTGAATCCAGCGAGGAGATCGTCGCGCGCAGCGAGAGTGGCCATGACGGTGCGCTGCGGAACGGATTCCTGCACTGTTTGCAGATCTTCGGCGCCGGGATGAAGAAAGAGGTGGACGTGCGCGTCAATTAGGCCGGGGAGAAGCGTGGTATCGCCGAGGTCAATGATTTCCGTGCCGGCGGGGCGAGTGACTTTCGCGCCGACTTCTTTTATGACGTCGCCCTCGATCAGAATTTCGCCGGGCGTGGTGATGCGGCCGGATTCCACGTCAAGCAGGCGCGCGGCGCGGAGGACGATGGAGTGCGCGCTGGGCAAGGGTCGCTGCGGCTGCGATTGGGGCTGCGACAGCGTTGTGTGCCCGTTGGGAGGCGCGGCGAACAAGAATGCGAGAGCGACTGCGAGCACGATAATCAGATTGGAGCGCGGCGGGTTCATTTGGTCGCCGCGATGATAAACCAAAATCGCTCGTCGAATTAAGATTTGTAGCGGGGGTCGGGCGCGACGCTCTGGAAGCCGTAGGTTTCGTAGCGCCAGGAGATTTTTCCTTCGCGGAGGCTGACGATGGTGAATCCTTCAGGGAAATCGAGGCGCGGGCCGTGCCACCAATTGCCGCAGACTGCCCCGCAGCATGCGTACTGGCAATTTTTGTAATTCACCAATTCATTGATGTGCAGATGGCCCTGCAGCACCGCGAGAACGTTGTGCGCCGCGAACAGCGCGATCACGTCCGCGGAATTTGCGACGGAGACGGTGTCGTGGCGCGGCGTGCCGTCTGGTTTGGGACCGTAGGCGAGATAGCCCGTGATGAGTGGCACGTGCGTGATCACGATGATGGGCGCAGCCGGCGGGATGGCGGCGAGATCGTGCGCGAGCCATTGCAGCTGTGCGCCGTCAATGCGGCCTTCCCAGAGGCGATCGGGCGTGGGAAAAATGGAATCGAGGACGATGAAGTGGTAGCCGCGGTGGTTGAAAGAATAGTAAGTGCGCGCGCCGATGCGGTCTTCGAACATTTTTTTACCGTAGCCGGGATCGTTGGGCGTGGCGCCACTTTTCGCGAAGATGCCGTACAGATCGTGATTGCCGATGGTGTGATACAGCGGTGCTTCGATGATGTTTTCGGTGCGTTGGTAGAGATCGAAGAGCATGTCGGCGCGCGTGCGGCTGACATCGAGCGCGTCGAAAACCAGATCGCCGCCGCAGATGGCGAATTCGGGCTTGGCTGCCGCGATTTTTGCGAAGGCCATTTGGCAGCCGTGGGCGGCGTCGAGTTCGGGTTGGATGTGGGTGTCGGTGAAGAAGGCGAAGTCGAAGGAGGCTGCGGGTTCCGCCGTGGCTGCGGCGTTTGCGATGCGATGATTCAGGAGCGGAATGCCAGGAAATGCGGCAGCGGCGCCCGCGGCGGCCAGAGTTTGCAGAAATTTTCTGCGGTCATGGATCAATTGCGTCATTGAGTTAGCTCGCGGACGGCTGCTGTGAAAACTTTCGTGTGGTGGTCAATGTCTGCCGCGCTTGTGGCAGGGCACATCAGCGCCATGTTGTGGAATGGCGTTAGCAGGATGCCGCGATTTAGTGCGTATAGATGCATGAAGCGTTCGAGTTCGAAGTCCATGGCGGCGGCAGCTTCTCCGCCATTGTGCGGCGGCTGCGGATGAAAAAGGTATTCGGCGCGGCAGCCGAGGCGCGCGACGTGCCAGGGGAGCGCGGCTTCGGCAATGGCCTTGGCGACACCGTCGGCGAATTTTTCGGCGAGCGGAATCATGTGGGCGAAGGCGGCGGGAGTGAGAACGTGTTCGAGCGTGGCGCGAATGGCTGCGAGCGAAAGCGCGTTGCCTGCTAGCGTTCCGCCGATGCCGCTGGTGTCGCAATCTTCGAGCTGGATGCGGCCGGTGATTTTTTGCGCGACGTCCGCGGTGCAGCCGTACGTGGCGGCGGGAACGCCGCTGGCGATGGGTTTGCCGATGACGAAAATATCCGGCTTCAGACCGTGGGCACGAGTGTAGCCGCCGGGGCCGGTGCAGATGGTGTGCGTCTCGTCGATGATCAGGAGCGTGCCGAATTTTCGCGCGAGCGCTGTGGCTTTTTCCCAGTAGCCGGGTTCTGGATGCACGATGCCGACGTTGGTGAGGACCGGCTCGGCGAGGATGCAAGCGACGTCGTTGTGCGCGAGTTCCTTTTCGAGCGCGGCGAGATCGTTGAATTCCACGACGCGCGTGGTCTCGGCTGGATTTACCGGTGGGCCGATATTTCCGCGCCGCGATCCGGCGATGCCGTTGTGGAGTGAGATGTAGGTTTCGTCCACGGTGCCGTGGTAACAGTAGTTGTAAACGAGAATTTTAGGGCGCTGCGTGATTTCGCGGGCGATGCGGATGGCGAAGCGATTGGCGTCGGTGGCGGTGAGGGTGAATTGCCAGTAGGGCAAGCCGAAACGGCGGGCGAGTTCCTCGCCGACCCAGGCAGCGTCTTCGGTGGGAAGCATGAGTGTGATTCCCTGTTTTGATTGGCGCGCGATGGCTGCGACGGCCGCGTCGGGGGAGTGGCCGGTCATGGCGCCGGTGTCGCCGAGGCAGAGGTCAACGTAATCGTGGCCGTCAACATCCTGGAAATGCGCGCCGTGGGCTTCGGCGACGAAGACGGGAAATTTGCCGGCCCATTTTTTCATCCAGTTCATGGGGACGCCGCCGAGCAGCGATTTTTGCGCGCGGGTGTAGAGAGCGGCGGAGAGCGGACGCTCGGAGATAAATTTTTCTTCCTCGCGGGACATGAGAGCGTGGAGGCGAGAGCGGTCGATCATCGTGTGCGGTTTTCTTTTTGGTGCAGTCATTGTTTGCGCCTCGTCGCTGATAAAAAGTCAAATGCGTCCACCTAAAGATGGCCGCTACAAATTCAACTGCAAGGCTGCTCAAAAATACGTTGAGAGAGTTTAACGCAGGTGCTTGGCGATTTCGCGGGCGGCGTTGTGGCCGGAGGCGCCGGTTACTCCGTTGCCGGGGTGGGTGCCGTTGCTGCAGAGGTAGAGGTTTTTCACTGGGGTGGCGTAGCGCGCCCAGCCGAGCAGGGGGCGCATGGTGAAAATTTGATCGAGCGCGAGTTCGCCGTGGAAGGGGTGGCCGCCGGTTAAGCCGTAAGTTGTTTCGAGATCCTGGGGCGTTAGCGTCTGCACCGCGAGAATTTTCGTTGGGAAATCGGGGGCGTATTGCGCGAGCGTTTTGATTACAGTGTCGCGCAAGGCGTCGCGCTGCTGCGACCAGTCGCCGGATTTCAGTTTGTAGGGGGCGAACTGCATGTAGATGGACATGACGTGTTTGCCGGCGGGCGCCAGCGAATTGTCGAGAATGGAGGGAATGGAAATATCGAGATAGGGCGCGCGTGAAAATTCGCCGTACTTGGAATCGTCAAAGGCATGTTCAAGATAATCAATGCCCGGGCCGATGTGGATGCGTCCGGCGAGCGCGGCATTGCCGTCGGAGGATTGCTTGAGCGCGGTGAATGTTGGCAGGCCGTCGAGCGCGACATTTATTTTTGCGGCGACGCCGTTACTGCGGAAATTGAGCATTTTGACGACGAAGCTGGGTGGCAAGTGGACCGGATCGAGCAGGCCGAGCAGCGTGCGGCGCGGGTCAGCGCCGGAAACAACGGCACTCGCTGAGATTTCTTCGCCATTAGCGAGCGCAACACCAGTCACCGCGCCGTGCTTTACCAGAATTTGTGCGACTTCCGCGCTGGTGCGGATTTCCGCGCCGGCTTCTTTTGCGGCCGCGGCCATCGCGGCGGTGAGCGCGCCCATGCCGCCGCGCGGGTAAGCGGAATTTCCAACGGGATGCGGGTCAGCGGCGGCGCGCAGCAGGAGCAACGCGGTGGAACCTGCGGACCAGGGGCCGAGGGAAGCGCCGAAAATTCCGCGCGCCGCGACGATGGCGCGGAGAAGATCGGTTTCGAAAAATTCCGCGACAAAATCCGCGACGGCCATGGGGCCCCAGCGGATCAGCTGCATCATTTCCTTTTTTCCCAGGCCGCGGACTTTGCGCCCGAGTTTCAGAAGCTTCCAGAGATCCTCGTTGGAAGGCTTTTCGATGACCGGCGGAGTGAGGTTGAGCAGCTCGCCCGCGATTGCGGCGGCGCGGGCGATTTCTTTGGAAAGCTCGAAATATTTTGCGCCATCTTTTTTGGAGAAATTATCGATCTGGCGCGCGGAGGCTGACGGATCGGTGTGCAGCACCAGAGAGCGGCCATCGAGTGCGGGGGCGAACACGCGGACGGGCGATTCGAGCTTTTCCAGGCCGTGACGCGCAAGTTGCATGTCTTTGACAATCGCGGCCAGTGGCGGTCCGCCGGCATGCGCGACCGTGGAACACTTGAAGCCGGGATGAAATTCTTCGCTGACGGCGGCGCCGCCAACGATCGAGCGGCGTTCGAGGACGAGAGGCTTGTGGCCTTTTTTAGCGAGATAGAAGGCCGCGACGAGCGCGTTGTGACCACCGCCGAGAATAATGATGTCGCGTTGCGCCGCCACGCTCAGCTTCTCCCCGTGTCTTTCAGAATTTCCAGAGCGGCCAGGCGGCCGGGAGCGCCCATGATGCCGCCGCCGGGATGAGTGGCGGAGCCGCACATGTACAATTTTTTGATGGGCGTGCGGTAGCGCGCCCAGCCCGCGGCGGGGCGCAGAAAGAAAAGTTGTTCGAGCGAAAGTTCGCCCTGAAAAATATTCCCTTCGGTGAGACCGGTCTGGCGTTCGATATCGAGCGGAGTGATGAATTGTTTTCCGATGATTCGATTTTTCAGATTGGGTGCGAATTGCGAAATCGTGTCAATCACTGTGTTGCCGAAGGCTTCGCGCTGCTCGTCCCATGTGCCGGAAGCGAGTTTGTAGGGCGCGTATTGCACGAAGCAGGAAAGAATGTGTTTCCCGGGAGGCGCGACGGAGGGATCGGTTAGCGACGGGATGACCATATCAATGTAGGGGCGGCGGGAAAATTCGCCGTACTTCGCCTGGTCGTAGGCGCGTTCCATATATTCCATGGAAGGCGAAATGGAAATCGCGCCGCGGAGGTGATTTCCGGGGCCGGGCAAACAAGTGAAATCCGGGAGGCCGTCGAGAGCGAGATTCACTTTTCCGGAGGAGCCGCGATATTTGTAGCGGCGCACGTCCTCGAGAAAATCGGCGGGAAGCTCGCGCGCTTCGATGAACTTCAGGAATGTGAGATTAGGATCCACGCTGGAGGAAACGATGCCGGCGTGAATTTCTTCGCCGCCCTCGAGCACGATGCCGTACGCGACGCCATTTTTTATGAGAATTTTCGAGACTGCCACTTCCTTCCGGATTTCGACGCCGGCTTCGCGGGCGGCGCCGGCGATGGCGTTGGAAATGGCGCCGGTGCCGCCGCGGCTGAAACCCCACGAACGGAAGGCGCCATCAATTTCACCCATGTAATGATGGAGCAAAACGTAGGCTGTGCCCGGCGAACGAATCCCGAGAAATGTGCCGATGATTCCGGAGGCGGACATAGTGGCTTTGAGAACGTCGGTCTCAAACCACTGATCGAGAAAATCGGCGGCGCTCATGGTCATGAGCTGGACAAGATTGTATTTGTCCTCGGCATCGAGATTCTGGAAACGCTTGCCGAGGAAGGCTAGTTTTTTCAGGTCGCGCGGATCGAGCGACGTGGGATCGGGCGGAATCATGCCCAGGATCGGCTTTACGAAGCGGCACATAGCGACCATGGACTTGCCGAATTCTTCGTAGGCTTCGGCGTCGAGCTTGGAGTGGCGCTCGAGTTCGCGGCGCGTTTTGCCGTGATCGTTCTGGCGCCAGAGATAATCGCCGTCGGGCATGGGCGTCATGGTGCCGTCGAGCGGGAGAATTTCCAGGCCGTGACGCGGCAGATCGAGATCGCGAATGATTTCTGGTCGAAGCAGCGAGACGACGTAGGAGAAGACTGAGAATTTAAAGCCGGGGACGATTTCTTCGGTGACGGCTGCGCCGCCGAGGACGTAGCGCTTTTCGAGGACGAGGACTTTTTTGCCTGCTTTGGCGAGGTAGGCCGCGTTCACGAGGCCGTTGTGGCCGCCGCCGATTACGATGACGTCATATTTCTTTGCCATGGATTATGCGGGTGATTCAGCCGTTCGCAGGATGAACACCGGAGCCGAAGCATTTTACAGGCGTGAGAGCGGAGTCACAAGGAAGAAGCGTAGCTGGCTGACTGGGAGTCAGGACGGCAGTGACGAGTGGCAAGTGAAAAGTGATGAGTGTCGAGCGGCAAAAACATCACGACTGTGGATGGATTAAAAAGGCAGTGGCAAGTGACGAGTGGCTAGTGGCTAGAAAATGCGGCGAGGGCGCTGTGCTTCGCGATGCGGACAAACCGAAGAGAGATCCTTCGCTACGCTTAGGATGACGGGGCGGAATGAACTGGATGGGACTGACATCGCGGCAGGTGTTGAGTGAGTGGTGTTGCGGCAGCGGGCGCGTCGCGACGCGCCCCTACCAGCAACTTCGCGGCTTGCGAGGTGGTGGATGCGGGCACTATAATCGCGGGCTGCGTGGTGTGGATTTTTCTTGGGGAGAGGAGTGACTGTGCCGATTGGGACTGCGGTTCACGACAGAACTTTGAAACTGTGCGAGAGCATGAATTATCGCGAGTGGTCCGGGTATTACGCGGTGAGCGTGTACGAAATGCATCACGACCACGAGTACAACGCGATTCGCAACGCTTGCGCGCTGATTGATGTGACGCCGCTGTACAAGTACCGGATCGAGGGCAAGGACGCGACGAAATTCGTGAACCGGGTGATCACGCGGGACATTCATAAGGTAGCGATCGGGCAGGTGATTTATTGCTGCTGGTGCGACGAGCAGGGAAAAGTGATTGATGACGGGACGATTTCGCGGCTGGGCGAGAATACGTATCGTTGGACGGCGGCGGATCCGAGCATTCGCTGGTTTCATCAGAATGCGCTGGGGCTGGACGTGCAGATGGAAGACATTTCGGGCAAGGTGGCGGCGCTGGCGCTGCAGGGGCCGACTTCCGGGCGTTTGTTGAAGAACGTGGCGGAAGCGGATATTACGAATCTGAAATATTTTCGTTTCGTGCACGGGAAAATCGGCGGCGTGGACGTGGACATCTCGCGCACCGGTTACACGGGCGATTTGGGCTACGAGATATGGATACCGTGGAAGGATGCGCCGCGCGTGTGGGACGCGCTGATCGAGAATGGGCGGCCGTTCGATTTGCATCCGGCGGGAATCATTGCGCTGGACGTGGCACGGATCGAGGCTGGGTTGATCATGTTGGAAGTGGATTACACCAGCAGCAAGCGGGCGCTGATTGAAGCGCAGAAATATTCGCCGTACGAGCTGGGGCTGGGCAAGATGGTGGATTTGAAGAAGGAATATTTTATCGGGCGCGAGGCGCTGGCGGCGGAGCACGCGCGCGGGCCGAAGCGACTGCTGATGGGATTGGATGTGCGTTGGGAGGATGTGGAGCGGCTTTACGACGCGGTGGGATTGGGGCCGCAGGTGCAGAGCACGGCTTCGCGCGCGCATGTACCGGTATATCGCGGAGGATTGCAGGTGGGCAAGGCGACTTCGACGACATGGTCGCCGACGCTGAAGAAAATGATTGCGCTGGGGAGTTTGAATCGCGAGCACGCGGCGGCTGGAACGGAATTACAGATGGAACTGACGGTGGAAGCGGTGCGTCATAAGGTACGCGCGACGGTGAGGGACTTGCCATTTTTTAATCCGCCCCGAAAGACGGCCACCCCGGTAACGTGAAGATCCGCGCTGGAGGAAATCATTGAAAGTTGAGCTTGCGGCGAGTGCTGGCGCTGCGCCGGGCGATTTTTGGAGTGGTGCGCGTGGTTTGCGTGGCAATTTTCTGCGATTGATCCTGCCGGTATTTTTTCTGTCTTGTCTGACTGCGAGCGTGACTACCGTGAATGCACAAGATGCGAAGGCGAAGTGTCCGCCGACGGCGCGGATTGAGGATGTGGCGGAGACGATTCACGGAACCGTGGTGCACGATCCTTATCGCTGGCTGGAGGATCAGGACAGCGCGGAAACGCGCGCTTGGATTGACGCGGAAAATGCCTGCACGCAGGCGGCGCTAGGGAAACTGCCGGGTCAGGACGCGATAGCGAAACGCCTGGGAGAATTGATCAAGGTGGATACGATTCGTCTGCCGATCGAGCGCGGCGGGCGATATTTTTACCAGAAGCGCGCGGCGAACCAGGATTTGTTCGTCCTTTATATGCGCCGCGGAGCGAAGGGCGAGGAGGAAGTGCTGGTGGACCCGGCGACGTTGAGCGCGGATCACACGACCAGCGTGAATTTCGAAGGCGTTTCCGACGACGGGAAATTGATTGTGTATGGCGTGCGCAAGGGCGGCGAGGACGAGGTTTCCATGCATTTTCTCGAGACCGACACGCACAAAGAGCGCAAGGACGTGCTGCCGAGAGCTCGCTACATTTCCAGCCCTGCGTTCAGGAAAGACAAGAGCGGATTTTATTATTCGAAACTGGTGGAGGAAGGGCCGCGGGCTTATTTTCACGCGATGGGAACGGATCCGGCGCAGGACACCAAGATTTTTGGCGACGGTTATACGCCGGACAAGATTCTAGCCGTGGATCTATCCGAGGACCAACGATATTTGCTGTTCACGGTTTTTTACGGATCGGCTTGCGACCGCTCGGAAGTTTATTTTCAGGATTTGAAAATTGCCGGTCCGATTGTGCCGGTCGTGAACACGCTCGATGGATGTTTTCAGGGAGCGATCGCGGGCGATACTTTGTATCTGCAGACGAATTGGAAGGCGCCGAAATGGCGGATGGTGGCAGTGCCGCTAGGCACGCCTTCGCCAGAGCACTGGAAGGAAATAATTCCCGAAGGCGAATCGCGGATGGAGGATTTTCGGCTGGCGGGCGGAAAAATCGTGGCGCAGTATTCGCACAACGCCGCGTCGCAGCTGAAAATATTTCAGGCGGATGGGAAGGCGGTCGGAGGAATTGAGTTACCGCAGCTGGGGACGGTAGCGGGAGTGATGGGGAGATGGGAATCGAGCGAGGTGTTTTTTTCCTTTCAATCGTTCGCGATACCGGCGACGGTTTATCGTTACGATTTGGCGGCGCAGGCGCTGGAAGTGTGGGCCAAGCCGGCGGTGCCTGTTGACGCGAATGCATTTGAGGTGAAGCAGGTCTGGTACGAATCGAAAGACAAGACGCGCGTGCCGATGTTTTTATTTTACAAGAAGGGATTGCAGCGGGACAGCGCGAATCCAGCGTTGATGACGGCGTATGGCGGGTTTGACGTGAGCGAGACGCCGCTGTTTCGCGATGACGCGGTGTTGTGGGTGGAGCGCGGCGGCGTGTTTGCGCTGCCGAGTTTGCGCGGTGGAGGGGAGTTCGGGGAAGACTGGCACCGCGCGGGGATGCTGGAGAAAAAGCAGAACGTCTTCGATGATTTTTTCGCGGCGGCGGAATGGCTGATCGCGAATCGTTATACGCGCGCGGACCAGCTGGCGATTACCGGGCGCAGCAACGGCGGATTGTTGATGGGGGCGGCGATGACCGAGCGGCCGGAGCTTTTTGGCGCGATTATGTGCGGGTATCCGCTGCTGGATATGGTGCGTTATCAGAATTTTCTGGTGGCGAAGTATTGGATCCCGGAATACGGATCGGCGGAGGATGCGGGGCAGTTCCCGGCCCTCTTTGCCTATTCGCCGTATCACCATGTGGTGCCGGGCACGAAATATCCGGCGGTGTTGTTTTTGACGGGAGACAGCGACACGCGCGTGGCTCCTCTGCATGCGCGAAAAATGACGGCGGCAGTGCAGGCGGCGCAGGGCGGGGATAAACCCATTTTGCTTTTGTACGATACGAAGTTGGGGCACAGCGAAGGGCGTCCGGTGAGCAAGATCATTGAAGAGGATACGCAGGTTTTGGGATTTTTGATGTGGCAGGTCGGGGTGAAGGGATTTTAGGGGGCGGGCTTGCTGCGCTAGTTTAAAGGCACCACTGATGACCGCAGAGGAACACTGATAAACGCAGTGCTGAAGGCGATGCGAGTGCAACGTCGGGGCAAGCGCACGCGAGGCGGGACTGACATTGCGGCGAGCTGGGGCGCAGCAAGCGGCGCCCCGACGTCGGCTTGCGCGCAAAAGGGCGCGGCTCGGTGAGAGCGGGCGAGGCAAGCCTGGCCTAGGTCGTTTTTTGGGCCGCACATTGCGTCTCGGCGAAAGCGGCGGCGAGCCGCCGCACTCCCTATTGGGCTAGGCATGTGAAGCTGGTGGGAGACGGTCGATCGCGATGCTGAGTGCTGCTGATCGTGCTTCGCGGGTGCAACGCGAAGTAAGGGGTGGCGCGTTTTTCGTTTGGTTGAATTGAAATTGTGGAGGCGCGGATGCGAGGGATGATGCGGTCGCTTGCGATGGGACGGGCGTTTGCGGGGATGGCCAAGGTATCGGTGGCGTTGGCTGGCGTGGTGGCGTTGGTGCTGGCGTGCGGGTGCGCCGGTGTGGCGTCAGCGCAGACATTGGCGGCGCCGATACGGCTTCGTGTGGACGCATCGCAGGCGCCGCAGAAGATTTTGCACGTGCATATGCAAATTCCGGTGACGGGCGGGCCGGTGACATTGTATTACCCGCAATGGATTCCCGGGGAGCACATGCCGGATGGGCCGATCATTCAAGTGGCGGGGATGAAATTTAGCGGCGGCGGGAAGACGATCGCTTGGCGCCGGGATCTGGTGGAGATGTTTTCGATTCATGTGGACGTGCCGGCGGGTGTGAGCACGCTGGACGCGGACTTTGATTTTCTGCTGTCGGGACCGACGACGGGATTTTCGGCGGGGGCATCGGCGACGGCTTCGCTGAATGTGTTGAGCTGGAACCAGGTGCTGTTATATCCGAAGGGGCTTCCGGCGAAGGACATTATTTTCGCGCCGAGTTTGCGATTGCCCGCGGACTGGAAATTCGGGACGGCGCTACCCATTACGAAGCAGGATGGTGCGACGATCGAGTTCGCGCCGGTGGCGTTGCACACGCTCGTGGATTCGCCGGTGATTTCCGGGCGCTACTACCGTGCGATTCAGCTTACGCCGGGGCAAACTCCGTCGCATGAGATTGACATCGCTGCAGACAGCGCCGCGGCGCTGGCCATGACTCCCGACACGCAATTGCAGCTGCACAATCTGGTGACGGAGGCTTACGCGCTTTTCGGAGCGCGGCATTATCGCGATTACCATTTTCTGCTGACGCTGAGCGATGACGTGGCGCATTTCGGGCTGGAGCATCACGAATCGAGCGACGATCGCACGGCGGAACGGAGTCTGATTGACGACGCGGAGCGGGTGGAATTCGCGTCGCTGCTGCCGCACGAGTACGTGCACTCCTGGAACGGAAAATACCGGCGGCCCGCCGGACTTGCGACTGCGGATTACCAGCAGCCGATGAAGGACGATTTGCTGTGGGTGTACGAAGGGTTGACGGAATATCTGGGCGAGGTGTTGACGGCGCGCAGCGGGCTGCAAACGCCGGAACAGTGGCGGGAAGATTTTGCGGGGCTTGTGGCGCAGTACGAGCACCGGCCGGGGCGCGACTGGCGCCCGCTGCAGGATACGGCGGATGCGGCACCGTTTCTTTACGACGCGACAAATGACTGGTCCAACTGGCGCAGGGGAACGGATTTTTACGAAGAGGGCGAATTGCTGTGGCTGGACGTGGACGAAACATTACGAACGATCACGCAGGACCAGAAATCCATCGAAGATTTCTGCCGGATTTTTCACGGCGGGGCTAGCGGGCCGCCGGATCTGAAGACTTACACGTTTGAAGATGTGGTCGCGACGTTGAACAGCGTCGCGCCGTATGATTGGGCGGGTTTTTTGCGCACGCGGCTGGACGGCGTGGCGACGAAGACTCCCAACGAGGCGGTGGAAAAGAGCGGCTGGAAGCTGGTGTACAACGAACAGCCCAACGAAGTGGTGGCGATTGCAGAAGCGCTGGCGCGGCGGGCTGATTTCAGCTTGAGCTTGGGATTTTCGGCGTCGGACGAGGGCCTGGTGGGCGACGTGATTCATGGCGGGCCGGCTTACCATGCGGGGATTGGTCCGGGGATGAAGATCGTGGCGGTGAATGGGGCGCAGTATTCGCCGGAGGCGATGCGCGGAGCGATTGACGCGGCGAAATCGGCTACCGAGCCGATTCAATTGATTGTGGCGAATGGCGCGCAATTCCGGACTTTTTCGGTGGATTATCACGGAGGGTTGCGGTACCCGCATATTGAACGCGAGGAAGGCCGGCCGGATTATTTGGGGGAGATTACACGTGCGTTGGCGCGCGGTGCGGCGGGAACGGCTGGCACGGCGAATTGAGGGAGTCGAGTTGCTGAGATGAAATTTCATCCGATTGCGATTGTGGGGATTTTGCTGGTGGCGGCGGGGATTGCGGCGTTGATCCATCCGCAGGTGGCGATGCCGGCGAAAAAACAGGAAATCGAGGTGGGGGCGGGCAAGGCGATCATTGAGACGCGGAGGATTGTGACCTTTCCGCAGGGGTTTAGCGTGTTGTTGATTTTGGCCGGGGCGGGGCAGGTGTTTCTTACTTGCAAGGTGCGGCATCGGATTTGAAGGGTCTGTGTGGTGGCGGGGAGGGACGATGAGGCGGGGCGCGGGAGTTGCGGGGACGACGATCGTGGCGCTGGCGGCAGCGGTCGCGCTGCTGGCGGTTGGAGTTGCGGTACAGGCGCAGACGGCGGCGAAGCGCGCGATCACTTTTAAGGATTTGATTTCGCTGCATCGGCTGAGCGAGCCGCAGATTTCGCCGGACGGCAAATGGATCGCCTATAGCGTGGCGACGCCTGATGTGGAGGCGAATCACTCGGTGCGAGATATTTGGGTGGTGCCAGCGGCGGTCGGCGGCGAGGCGCGGCAAATAACACGTGGGGGGAGCGACACGCGGGCGCGGTGGTCGCCGGATGGGAAGAAGCTTGCGTTTATTTCGGGGCGCTCGGGGACGCCGCAAATTTATTGGATCGCGCTGGAGGGCGGCGAGGCGACGCGGCTGACTTCGCTTTCGACGGGCGCCGACAACGAGCTGTGGTCGCCGGATGGCAAGGCGGTGGCGTTTGTTTCGTCGGTGTATCCGGATTGCAGGGACGACGCTTGCGACGCGGCGCGCGACGCTGCAAAAGAAAAAAGCAAGGTGAAGGCGCGGGTTTACGAAAAGCTTTTGTACCGGCATTGGACGGAGTGGTGGGATGGCAAGCGTAGCCACTTGTTTGTGGCGGCGGTGGACGGCGCGAACGTGCCGCGGGATTTGACGCCGGGGGCGAATTACGATGTGCCGCCGTTCAATGAAGGAGCGCCGGAGGCGATTGCTTTTTCGCCGGATGGCAAGGAATTGTGTTTCACGGCGAATACGGACAAGGACGAGGCGCTGAGCACGAACGGGGATCTTTTTACGGTGGATGTTTCCGGTGGGAGCGAGCCGAAGCGGATCACTACGAATCCGGGGAACGATTGGGGGCCGGCTTATTCCCCGGACGGAAAATGGATTGCGTATCGGGCGCAGTTGCAGGGCGGGTATGAGGCGGATCGCTGGCGATTGATGCTGTACGACCGGCAGAGCGGGAAGATTATCAACCGGACGGAAAATTTCGACCGTAGCGTGGAATCGTATGCGTGGACGCCGGATAGCGCGCGGATTTATTTTTCGGCTGAGGATAAGGCGGAGATGCCGTTGTATGCGTTTGCCGCGGCGGGGAGTGGCGCGCCTCAGGTAATGGCGGACGGATACAATGCGGATTTCGATTTGAGCCGCGACGGACGGACCTTGGCACTGGCGCGGACGAGTCTGACGATGCCTGCGGAGATTTTTACGGCGGATGCGGATGGTGGCGCACATTTGCAGCAGGTGACGCATCAGAATGGCGCGTTGCTGGCCGAGGTTGCGTTGCCTGCAGCCGAGACTTTCTGGTTCGAGGGCGCCGAAAAGACGCAAGTGGAGGGGTTGTTGATTCGGCCGCCGCACTTTGATGCGGCAAAAAAATACCCGACGTTATTTTTAATTCATGGCGGGCCGCAGGGGGCTTGGACAGACGCTTGGGGCTATCGCTGGAATCAGCAGGTGATGGCTGCGGCGGGATATGTGGTGGTGATGGTCAATCCGCGCGGTTCGACCGGTTATGGACAGAAATTTACGGCGGAGATCAGCCGCGACTGGGGCGGGAGGGTGTACGAGGATTTGATGAAGGGGCTGGATGTGGCGATCGCGAAGTATCCGTTTATTGATGGAGCGCGAGTGGGCGCGGCGGGAGGCTCCTACGGCGGGTACATGATTGATTGGATCGCGACGCATACGGACCGGTTCAAATGCTTGATCAGTCACGCGGGGCCCTACGATTTGGTGAGCGAATATGGGGCGACGGAGGAATTGTGGTTCGCGGACTGGGAATTTGGCGGGCCGCCGTGGGCGAAGCCGGAGTCGTATCGGAAGTGGTCAGCGAACGATTATGCGGCGGCGCTGGGGAAATATAAGACGCCGACTTTGGTGGTGGGAGGCGAACTGGATTTTCGCGTGCCCTACAATCAGGATTTGGAATTTTTCACGGCGTTGCAGGTGCAGGGGGTGCCGTCGAAGTTGGTGATTTTCCCGGATGAGGGGCACTGGGTTTTGAAGCCTCAGAATAGTGAGTTGTGGTACGGGACATTTTTGGATTGGCTGGGAAGATATTTGCACTAGAGCCGCGAAGAAATAGAAAGAGGCGGATGTTCAATCCGCCTCCGGCCATTTCGGAGTTTGCCGCGGATTAGCGAATTGCAACGGCTTTGGTCTTGCCACTGAAATCGATCTCTACGACGCGGTCCGCGTTGAAGAGGACTTCTGTTTGGCGAGGCTTTTGGGCGAGCTCCACCCATTCACAGGGAACGGACGCGACGGTCTTACCATCGTCGGTGCGGATGACGTTGATTTGATTGGCGCCGTCGTCGGCTTTGAGATTGTAAGTTCCGGGCTTCAACTGCTGAGTGCCGATCGTGACGGGATGGTCGATTACGAGCTGAGCTGAATCGGTGTGCGCCCAGATCGGCAGCGAAAGACCTAGAATTGCAACCACTGTAAGGCAGGTTTTCATACGCAGGTCCATTTCTTCTCCATTCAAGAGTGCAGTTTGCCGCGGAGATTTCAAGGAAGATGGCCTCAAGACTCCTGCGGGCGAGAGCGTCACTGTGAAAATATTCGCAGCGCGCCCCTTATCAAAAGATGCGCTCGTGCCAGGGATGGTTTCGTTTTTATGTTGACGTAAACTTTTGACTTCATGGCACTTCCGTCACGGTGCGGATGCGGCTGATGGGTGGTAACCGTGATTTATGCTCGTCAGCACTTGTGCGGATCGACAGTAGAGCGTGGCGGGTGACCTGGTGGATTCCACACCTTGGGGGTCTCCCTGCGAACTTTGGGGCGCTGCTTTTTCCCAGCTTTGGCGGGGATATTGGCGATTCTTGTGCTCGCGCCGCTGCGTGGCGCGGAATCTCTCAATATCACCAGCGCACCGGCGGGCGCGAATGTCGTGATTGATGGGGCGCTGGTGGCGACTACCGCCTTCCGCACGGACTATCCCGGCGGCTACCTTCACAAGACAGATACGATGTTTGGAGCGCGGCTGGAACATGCGATGACTTTTCGCGTGTATCAGGATGGGTACGCAGCGCAGCAAATCACAATTACCGACGGACCATTCGAGTGGATTGGAGTGAGCGGAAAGCGGCATGGAAATTATTTTGTGCTGAAGTCGGATCATTTTGATATGCAGCTCGCACCGAGGGCGGAAATCGCGAGCGCGACGTGGGCGGGAGAGGCGCGGGTGGGGCCGCTGCATCCACAGACACTGACCGCGGAGTTGAGCGATGAGGGCGAAAAGGCGCGCGCTGTGGGGAGATTGGCGTTCCCAGAGGATTATGTGCGGTTGGCGAAGGTGTAGGCGCGGCGGAGGTATTGGGTTACTTCTGGGACGCGGAATATTTTGAGGAGGGCTACGTAAAGTGCGATTCCCGCTGCGGTTACCAGCGTCAGCAGGAGTAGAGCGCCAGCTATGCGTTGCCAGTGTATGAAATTCTGAAGCCACGCTGTGAGTCGGTAGCAGGCGTAGCCTGTGGCGCAGGATGCTGCTGCTACTTTCAGGAAGAAGACGACCAGACTTCCCTCTTCTGGATTTTTTGTGCGGCGGGCTAGCAGGACAAAGAGAAGGATGGTGTAGGCCACGATGCCGATGGTGCTGGCCAGGGCCAGGCCGACGAAGTCGAGGCGGCGCACGAGGAGCCAATAGACCGGGAGGCTGAGGAGCGTGGTGACGGTGCCGACGACGGCGGGGGTGATGGTGTCTCGGGTGGCGTAGAAGCCGCGGGCTAGAATATTTTGCGCGCCCCAGGCGAACATTCCAATCGAGAAAAAAGCTAGCGTGGAAGCGGTGGCGGCCAGATCCGGGCCGTGGAGACGGGTGTGCGAGAACACCAGATAGACGAGCGGGAGACTTTGCGCGATGGTTAGCGCGGAGATTGGCAGGAGCAAGAAAATCAGGGCGCGGAACGTGGAGTTGAGGATTTGATTCAGGTCGTCGAATTTTTTTTCGGAGTAGAGCTGCGCGAGGATGGGAAACGACGCTACGCCGATGGCTTGGCCAACCAGACCCAGCGGTACGCGCATTAACGTTTTGCCGTTGTTCAGCCAGGTAATCGAGGCGGGCTGGAGGTAGGAGCCGAACCAGCGGATGATCCAATCGTCCACGAAGGAAAGTGAGAGCGCGAGCATGATGGGGACCGAGAGCTTCAGGAACATCCAGAAACCGGGATGGCGGACGTTGCAATTGGGTCGAAAAATCGCGCCGGCGCGCCACGCGCCGTAGATTTGCAGCAGGAAATTTCCGCAGATGGCTCCGCCCAGGACGCCGACCGCGAAGCCGGTGATGCCGATGCGCGAAGAGAGCAGGACGCCGCCCAGGATGATACCGATGTTATAGATGATGGGCGCCAGCGACGGGATGATGAAGCGGTTCTTGGCGTATTGCACCGCGCTCAGGATGCTGCCTTCGTAGAAGCAGATTTGCGCGGGAAGCATGAGGCGCGTGAGGAAAACCGTTTGCCGAAATTCGGCGGGCGCGAAGCCTGGCGCGATGTATTTCACCAGATGCGCGGCGTAAATTTCGCCGAGCACCACAAGCGTGACCAGAACGAAGCCCATCACGGTGACGACCGTGGAGAAAACGCGCCAGCCTTCGTCTTCACGCTGTTCGGCGACGTACTTTGCAAAGACTGGGATGAAGGTGATGCTGAGCGAGCCTCCGGCTATCAGGTAATTCAGGAAATCGGGAAGCGTGAAAGCGGTGTAGTAGGCGCTGGTCGCGGCATTGGCGCCGACCTGGTGCGCGACGGTCCAATCGCGAAAGAAACCGAGGATGCGGCTGAGCAGGACGCTGGCCATCACGATGCCGGTGGCCGCGGCGATGCGACGGTGGAGGTGATCGGTCGTCGTCACGCGGAATATGGTAGATGGATTGTGAGAGTTGGGGTAGAGAGTTTGCGGGGGGTGTTTCCGATTGGGAGAAGTGATGAATGGGGGTAATGCAGCTCGGCATGAGGGAGCTTCCGGGGCTGAAGCCCCATCTTTCGCGCTGGCTTCATGGCGCGGCTGAAGCCGCGTCCCACAAATCCGCACCCAGTCGGCGAAGGCGTAACGCGTTGCTCGAATCCCGGGGGCGAGGCAAGCCTCGCCTGGAGCGACCGCACCGAGGCGTAGGTTGTTGCGAAAGCGGCGGCAAGCCGCCGCACTCCAAAATGGGCTGGGCGTGGATGCTTGGCGGGAATGGGAAAGATCGAACTGCGGGCTGCGTCGCGGCCAAGGCGCCTAGCTTGAGCTGGCCGCGACAGAGTGAACTGCAAAAGCCGGTGGGGCTGACATCGTGGCAAGCTGGGGCGCAGCAAGCAGCGCCCCGTCCGAGAAATGATGTGTGTCGAGCGGAGCTATTCTTGGGTTTCGTCGTGCTCGGCTTGGGAGCATGGATGTTCGGGAAGCTGGATGGGTTCGCGGGGCGGGGTGCGGTCTGGGGCGGCGCGGAGATATTGGACTGGCCAGCTGACGGGAAAGCCTAGGTCGCGGGCTACGGCTAGGGGCCAGTAGGGTTGGCGGAGGAATTCGCGGGCCAGGATTACTACGTCGGCTTTGCCTTGGTTCAGGATGGCGTCGGCTTGGCCGGCACTCGTGATCATGCCCACCGCGCCGGTCAAGATTCCGGTGCGCTGGCGGATTTGATCCGCGAAAGGAACCTGGTAGCCGGGGGCGACGGGAATTTGCGCGTTGGGAACCATGCCGCCGGAGGAGCAGTCAATCAGGTCCACGCCGAGCGGGCCGAGCGACTCGGCCAGCGCGACGGATTGCTCGAGGTCCCAGCCGCCAGGAACCCAATCGGTGGCGGAGATGCGCACGAATAATGGGTACTTGGCAGGCCACACGCGGCGCACGGCGGAGACGACTTCGCGGAGGAGGCGCGTGCGATTCTCGAAGGAGCCGCCGAAGGAATCCGTGCGCTGATTGGCGAGCGGCGAGAGGAATTCGTGGAGCAAGTAGCCGTGCGCGGAGTGGATTTCGATCACTTTGAAACCGGCTTGCAGAGCGCGTACGGCGGCAGCCGCGAAATCTTTTATCACGCCTTGAATTCCGGCGGCATCGAGCGCCACCGGCTGCGCGTAGGTGTCGGAAAAAGGAACGGCGCTGGGCGCGACGGGTTTCCATCCGCCTTGCGATTCGGGGACGAAGCCGCCGTGCTCCCAGGGGCGAGGGGTGCTGCCTTTGCGCCCGGCGTGGGCGAGCTGAATTCCGGGGACGGATCCCTGCCCCAGGAGAAATTGGGTGATGCGCGAGAGGAAGGCGATGTGGTCGTCTTTCCAGATGCCGAGATCTTGCGGGCTGATGCGGCCTACGGAGGAGACGGCGCAGGCTTCGGTGAAGATCAGCGAGGCGCCGCCGACGGCGCGGCTGCCGAGATGGACTAGATGCCAGTCGTTGGCAAAGCCATCGCTGCTGGAATATTGGCACATGGGAGAGACGACGATGCGGTTGCGGAGGAGGACTTCGCGAATTTGCAATTCATCGAATAGGTTCATGCGCGATTGGATGATGGATGCAGGGAAAAAGTGGCAGCGGTACGTGGGGCGAGACGAGCAAGGTGTTGCGAGTGCCGACAGCGGCGAGGTTGGCAACGGCACGCGAGGCAAGTCTCGCGCAACGCAAAGCGGCGGCAAGCCGCCGCACCCCAAAACGGCCAAGGCGCGGATGCTTGGTGCGAATGCGAAAGAGCGAAGTGCGGGCAGAGCAAAGTCAAAGGCACTCAGCTAAAGCTGGCCGCTACAAATTCAGAGCCTGAGTTCGACGACGCTAAAAGCGGAAGACCAGGCCCGCGTGGGCTACCGGGCTGAATTGATGCGTGTTGAAATAGGTGGTGCACATCGCGTCTCCGCCCAAGCGAATCGCCCAGCGCGGTTTAAAGGGCAAGTCCACGCCGCCGCCGAGTTCGTAGGCAAACGCGTGCTGATTACCGGCGGGCGTCTGCGGCGTGAAGTGCGAATAGCCGACCAGGCCGTGGGCCCAAAGTTCGATGCCCTTTTTGGCGGACCAACGGAAGCGCGGGCCGCCGCCGCCGAACAGGAACCAGGAGCTAACGTTGTCTTGAGTTGCGTGGGTGGCTGCGAACTCGCCGTCGACTCCGAACCAATCCTTCCAGTAATACACGACGCTCATGTTGAAACCGTTCATGTTTGGAGTAATGCCCGGCAATTCGTAAAATCGTTGGAAGGTGTAACCGCCGTAGAGTTGCCAGGCGTAACTCTCGAACACGCTGGTGACGTCTTGCGGAGGCGCGGCCGGCGCGGGCAGCAGTAGAAGCGGCGTGGACGCGGCCAAGATGCCGGGAGGAGTATTTGCCGGGGCGCTGGAGAACGGTGTAAGCGCGATGGCCGGTGCGTTCGCGGGTGCGTCAGAAGCGGCCGGCACAGCAAAATAGGAAGATGGCAGCAAAACGAAATTGGAAGTGGTGGTTTGCGCGCCGGAGCTCATGGATAGCAGCAGGACCAGTCCTGATAGGAAAGCAAAGTATCGCATCTCGTATTTCCCCCAGATGACGAAAGCGCGTCAAAGTTACCCCCATAATTTGACCGAGAAGGGGTGCGGATGTCCACATTAAATTGGGCGAGGGAGCGAAGGTGCAAGGGGCAGTAGAGGCTGTTTTGTTAATTTTTTCTAATGTTCCGGACAGGCTGAAGGGCGGACCGAGAACCGCGTGAGACGCACACGGCCGCAGCGCCAGACTTGACGCGAAGGGCTGACGAAGAAGATCGCGCGGGGTGCTGGCTGAGCAGAGCGGCGTATTTAATGATATAAAACTGGACCGCGGGGGAGTGTGTTTTGTGGCGTCACGTGACGCGGTATGGAGATTCGTGTGGCTGTGAAAATTTTATTCTTGCTGGGATTTGTGTTGTGCGCGAGCGGATTGGTTTCGCCAGCGGTGGCGCTGGCGCTTGGGCTGATGTTTGGACTGGGCTTGACGCACCCTTGGCAGACGGAATCGCGCACGGCGACGAAATATCTGCTGCAGGCATCGGTGGTGGGATTGGGATTCGGCATGAATCTGCATGAGGTATTGCGCGCGGGGCGCAGCGGATTCGTGTACACGGCAGTGAGCATTGCGTTCGCGCTGACGGCCGGATTGTTGGCAGGGCGAATTCTGGGGGTGAACAAGACGGCTTCGATACTGATCACGGTGGGCACTGCGATTTGCGGCGGCAGCGCGATCGCTGCGGTGGCGCCGATAATTCATGCGGACCAGGAAGAGACGGCGGTTTCGCTGGGGACGATTTTTATATTGAATGCGATAGCGCTGCTGATTTTTCCGCCGCTGGGATGGCTGCTGCATTTGTCGCAGCAACAATTTGGATTGTGGGCGGCGCTGGCGATTCACGATACGAGTTCGGTGGTGGGAGCGACGGCGCGTTATGGCGCGGTGGCGCTAGTGGTCGGGACCACCGTGAAACTGACGCGCGCGTTGTGGATCGTG
>Ga0210394_10001818_pt1 | contig 31960 bp, 28 predicted proteins | sample IncBWC12MmetaG_FD_160121 | JGI IMG/M metagenome (GOLD analysis project Ga0210394, IMG submission 160121) | Forest soil microbial communities from Barre Woods Harvard Forest LTER site, Petersham, Massachusetts, United States - Inc-BW-C-12-M | ecosystem: Environmental > Terrestrial > Soil >... | reverse complement strand
ATGGGTTCCAGGTTGCGGTGGTTCACATTGGCAGGAATAATCAGGCGCCCACGCGCGATTTCGCTGCGAATCAGCTCCGGGTCGATTTTCTCGCGCCCTGCTACAAAGCGCATTTCTTCGGTAGTTATGCCACTCCGCGCCAGATGCATCTGCGATATGTTCCGATTGCCGTTAGAGTTTTCTGCCTGAGGCATTGAACTTCTATCCCAACTTTTGCGCACCATCATGGAACTCCTGCCCAACTAGTTCTTCTTACGGCCAGCGGATAGTCGTTCATCCACGAGGTCGCGCATTTCGCTAGCTACAACGTCCTGACATAGGCAACCACATCTTTGATTTGATTTGCATCTAGAACGTCTTTGAATGGCGGCATTAGTGCATCGCCAGTTTCAATCCATAGCTTCAGCGACTGGTCAGTGATTTTATTGGTGTTGATTGTAAAGGTTCCACGTTTGAAAATGCCCTTCAAACCAGGACCGATCTTTTTTACATCGCTGTCTGCGTTATGACACAGTCCACATTTCTTATCAAAAACATCCTTGCCGCGAGCCACTGAATCACGGGTTGAACCCGACTTTTTGTCGTTAGCTCTAGCCCCGGATTGAGTCCACGCAAACATCGTTGCCGCCATCACAGCTGCGACAACACCAACGCAATTCACTCCGGCCCAGGCGGTGAGAACCATTTTACTTAACATCAAAGACCAACACCCTGGCGGGCTTCCAGGCCATCATAGGAACCGCTACATATAACCGGTGAAGCTCCGGAACCAGAAGGCCGGTCTTCGCCATCATGGCAGTCTCCGCTTTTCCGAGAAGAACATAGTCATCGCTACCAACCTGTTGATAAACATAAGTCTCGCCTACGCCACATACAGCATAGATTCGTCCAGTTTTCGCATTAAAAACCAGATAATCAAGCCAGCCGCCAATCGGCAAAGTCCTGAGTTCTTTTCCGGTATCCGTATCGATCACCACGATAGCGCCGTGCAAATCGGTAGTGCGACATGCGACAAATACCCGATGATGGGCTTCGTCCACTGCCGTCGCTACGGGAGTGGTCCCCTTGGTAATCGGCCAGGTGTCTAGCACTGTGCGTTTCTGCGGATCCACGACCACGACCTTGTTTGCATCTTCTTCAGTAATGTAAAGCCGGGTTCCTGAAGGAGCTATATCCATGTCTTCGAGTACTTCGGCTGCAACCTTTACGTCACCTTCGTGCTCGCTGGTCGTCGTGTTTATGACGCTGATTAACGAGTAGTCCAATTTCCCTCCGGCTCCGCCATTCACGACATAGAGATATTTCGTATTTGGATCATAGACCATCGAATCGCTGCGTTTTTCGAGTCCGATGCGCTTAATAAGGTGATAGTCTCGGGCGCTGAAGACCTTTATTCCGGGTTGCGTCGGATCCCCATCGGCGACGTAAAGTTGATCAAGGTCACTTCGGTACGCACAAGAGTGAGGATTTCCGACAGGAATATTCCGAAGGACCTTTCCATTATCCAGGTCAATTACAGCCACGGCTTTCTGGGCCTGCATGGTCGTGAATAGCCGATGCCCTTTCAGATCGATACAGAGATGATCGGTATACGGGCCTTCTGGAACGTCCGGCAAGTCGATTGTCTCGACCGGGATTAGCGGCTCAAACATTTGTGCGCTACCGGGAATTGCGTAAAATGCGGAGACAATCAACAAAGAGCACAGCTTCCTCATAGTTGTTTTCCTTTAGTTTTTTTTGCGAATATCAATTTTGGCTATGACTATGACCATGGCCATGTTCGGCCACAGCGAAGGTCAAGTAAGCTGTTCCTGGACTCAATCCGGATTGGGATAATACAGCGACGGATTCTTATCGATATCCACCTCGACCCATGATTCATCCCACTCCTGGAGAGTTAGCGCCCAGCGCTGTCTCTCTCCCTTTACGTAATCCTCGATGTCGGGGTAGAGCTTGCGGATTAACTGTGCCCGCGTAAACTCGGGCTTCTTTCTTTGTCCCGCGGGTGGAAATACGAGCACAATGGCGATATCCCAGGAAGGTGACAGCTGGTGAACTGCTCGCGTATAGATCTTTTCACTTGTCACTTGGCCATGCTCGATCATGTACTGCACCATGGGATAGTGATATTTCTTATAGAGCGCGAGCCATTCGTCTTGGCGACCCGGAGGTAGTTTGTAGTAACCGACGTGGACTTCGGGCTTGCCTTCGCCGGCTCCATTATTGGCTTGGGCAAAAACTGTCGGAGAGATCAAAATACTTAGCGCAACAATCCATACCCCACGTCCGAAGGTCCGCTTCATTACTGGTTCCTCCGATTCATTTCTTTTCGCCCCACAGTTCTTATGTTCCAACGTTTGTTCAAAGTGTCACCCAACCTGGGAACCCTGAAACGTTCAAGGCCCATCGTCATTGAATCTTGAATTCGAGAATTTTGGCGTTCTGCGTACCGCCAAGGTTTGGCACGCCTACGAAAAATAGATTGAGATCGGGCACCAGCAGGCCAGTTTTTGCCATCACCGCTGTTTCGGGCTTGCCAATGAGTTTGTACTGGTCTGGCGAATGCTCTTGATAGACAAAGACGTTTCCCGTCCCACAAGTGGCGTAAAGGCGACCATTTCTAGCATCGAAGTCCAAGTAGTCGACGTTTCCCCCAATGGGCAGTGAACCGACCTCTTTCCCGGTTTCGGTATCAATTACCACGACAACGCCACTCGCGTCGGTATTACGGCAACCTATAAACAAACGACGGTGTCTCTCATCCAGTGCGATAGGAAAATTGTTCTGGCCTTTCGTGAGCGGCCATGTTGCTAGTAAAGTCCTCTTTTTCCTGTCCATTACCGCGACTGAATTCTTGTCCTCGATGTTTACATAGAGCCTGGGACCCACTTGCTCTACCACAATCTGTTCCAGGTGCCCGGAGCCCGGGACCTTGATTTCACCAACCAGTTCGCCTTTGCTCGTATCAACCACGCTTATAGCGGAGTAATCGAGCTTTGCGCTTGGGCCGCCGGTGACGATGTACATTTCCTTCGTTGTGGGATCATAGCCGTTGGAGTCGGTGCCTATTAACCCCTTAACCGACTTAATAAGCTGATAGTCTTTGCCACTGAAGATTTTTACCTCCCCAGCATCACCGCCATCGGCCACATAGAACTGATCCAGGTCACCTCGGTATACCACTCCGTGGGCATTTCCGAACCCAGTCAGTTCGCGAATAAGCTTGCCGGTATCGAAATCGAATACCTGAACACTCTTGTGGGCCTGGGGGGTAGCGAAGAGACGATGACCTTTCACATCAACACCAAAATGATCGACGTATGGTCCAAGCGGGACACCCGGCATCTCCATCGTCTTAACTAAAACCAGCGGCTCGGTGGTCAGCACCTCCGCTGAAAGTGAAAAAGAAAGAACAGCAATCATCATCAGGTATAGTTTGGTCATCTCTTCACCTCGACTTCACCCTTTCTGAAATTAATCCGGATTTGGATAGTACAGCGACGGGTTTTTCTCAATATCTACTTCGACCCATCGCTCATCCCAATGTTCCATTGTCATTGCCCAACGCTGTCTCTCTTCTTTAACGTATTCATCAAGATCGGGGTAGAGTTTGTGCATCAATTGCGCCCGTGTGAGCTCCGGCTTTTTTCTCTGTCTGGCGGGCGGTAACACGATCATGATAGCGATGTCCCACGATGGAGACAGTTGATGAATAGAGCGCGTGTAAACGGTTTCGCTAATGACCTGCCCGTGGTCGATCTGCCATTTCATCATGGGGAAATGCGATTTTTTGTACAAAGCAAGCCATTCGTCCTGACGACCAGGGGGCAGTTTGTAGAAATCGACGTGAACCTCAGGCTTACCTTCACCTGCACCGTTGTTTGCTTGCGCGAAAATCGTAATAGGCCCTGAAAGGCCACCTATCAAAGTACAAAGAAAAAACGTCGAAAGCTTCATCACCACACCTTCCAAAATATTTCTGTTGAACAACTCATCCCATTCAAACACCGTTGCACTAGCTCGCTTGCTACAACACGCAATGACCATGTCATGGTCCCGCAACCGCATTCAGTATCGGAATTGTTTTTGCCGCGGGCGGATGTGGCGTCGTCTGCAGGAAAGCATATATGTCGGCCAAATCCTTTTGCGATACGACTCTGGCAACGTACGGGGGCATCGAGCCTTTCGGTTCACGGACGTAAGCGGAAAATGCGTCAAAAGGAATTAGATCCGGGGCGAGTGCCGGCCCGCTCCTTGAAGCTATTTGCCCCTGGCTTCCATGGCATTCATAACATCCATACTTCTTGAACAATTGTTTCCCAAGTTCGGAATTTCCTGGAGCGGTTTCTGCCGGCTTGGAAGAGCCCGCCGGTGCCTGCGCGAAAGATGACGACGGCAAGGGCACGCTAATCATCAGCCCGAGGATCCACAGCAAAGAGAAGCCCAGACGCTTTCGATGCGAAGCCCTGGTATCAGGCTCGGCCAGAAACGTTGCAAAAAGGTCGTGTGCTACCCTCATTCCCATTCCTCAACGCGCCTGAGTTACAACGTCAACAAGCGCCGGTTCGCCTCGCTTTACCACGTCGATCGCTCGCTTCATCGCCGGACCCAGGTCTTTGGGATCAGTAATTGGACCTTCCGCGTACACGCCCATGCTCTGAGCCATCTTCGCAAAATCTATGTTGGGGTCCTCCAGTGTAGTTCCGATCTTGGCGCGATCGATCCCCCGATTGTGTCGATTGCACATGCGTTGGATATACATAAGTTCCTGATGATACGCGCGGTTGTTGTGCATAATGTTCAGGATGGGAATCCGGTGATGTGCCGCTGTCCAAAGGATGCCCGGGGCGTACATTAAGTCTCCGTCGCTTTGCGTATTAACCGTCAAGCGGCCATACTTTCTGTTCGCAAGCGCCGCCCCCAGAGTCGCGGGTGCGTTATACCCGATACCGTAGCCACCCGATTCACCGATGTATTGGTAATGCTTTTTGAAATCGAAAAGGCGCAGCGGCCACCAGCTGAGATAGGAACAATAAGACACAAACGACCAGTCTTCGTTCTTGATTTGTTCCCATAATTCGGCACACAAGCGGGCGACACTGATTGGAGTATCATCCCAACCATAAGCCGCCTCCGTACGTGTCAGTTCCAGCTCCTTGTCGTGAGCCATCGCTAATTTGGCGCCACGCTCCTGAAACGTTCTGCTGCGACTCGCGGTTATACGCCGCTTGATCGCGTCAATCAAAGAAGGCAACGTCGCTTCGACATCAGCCGCGATATCGACATCGATCTCGGTATATCGCTGGAAATCCTGGTAATTGGATTTGCTATAGAGATCTTCGGTATTAATACTGATCAACTTTGCCTCGCGCTTAGCGGTCCGCCTCCAAGTTCCATTTTGCTGCTCACTGAAGGAGTTGACCACGTCCCAAAAGTCATTCACTTCAAGGCCTAAAATAACATCCGCCTGGGCGATCAGTGGTCGGCCGTGGCGACCCGGTTGTGCGCCGACGGATTGACTGAGAGGATGTCTAGTTGGGAAATTCATCCGGAGAGTTTTATCGATAACCGGCGCCTGGAGCAGCTCCGCGAGCTCTACCAACCGGTCCACGCCTTGTTGTGTTCGAGCCGCGCGCCCGAGAACGATAACGGGATTTTCAGTTTCAACCAGGAGTCGCGCGGCCTCAGCAACCGCGCCCGAATCACCTTGCGGAGGCACGGCCAGCGTTAGTTTCGGAATGTTGAGTTTTGTCCCCGTGGGGATCGGATTTTCGGCCAGTTCCTGGTCTACCACCAACACCACCGGCTCCATGGGTGGGGTCATCGCCACCTTGTAGGCACGAACCGCGGACTCCGCAAAATGTGGTAGCGAGATCGGGAGGTCGTCCCATTTTACGAAGTCGCGTACAGTAGCGGCGGCGTCCTGTACCGCGTGATCCCAATCGCCATACGAATGCCGCTTCGTGGCATCGATCATGTTTCCCAGTACGATGTAGATCGGAACTCGGTCACACCAAGCGTTGTAGATCGCCATGGAAGCATGCTGCAAACCCACCGTTCCATGCGCGCAAACGCATAAGGGCTTCCCTTCGATCTTAAAGTAGCCGTGCGCCATGGCGACGGAGGACTCCTCATGGCAACAGGTTATAAACTCTGGATTCTGATTACCGCCATAATTGATTATGGATTCATGGAGACCGCGAAAACTTGTACCTGGATTGGCACAAAGATAATCAAAGCCGAGAGACTTTAGGACGTCGACCATGAAATCTGCGCCAGGCCGTTCGCTGGGAGCCAACACCTCGACATCACTCGGAGGTTCGATTTCCGCAGCCGGCCACATCGGTGGGACAGCGAGTGATGCTCGGGTTGCGACTGGCTGAACAGACCCGGCATCCGTGTTGGTAGCAAGCGTTGCGGCACCTACCACCGCGCCCTTCAAGAAGTTGCGCCGATCGACCGCAGGCCCCTTAGCTCTCGCCGCCATTGCTTATGCCTTCCCCACCGTCCCCATTTCAGCAGCAGTGCCAATCGCCAGCGGCTTACGAATTGTTCTCTCCTTGTATCAATCGATATCCGGTCACTTTGAATATTTTCAGGAGATTACCAAATGAATTTTAGGGCGAACTGAATCTGTCGAGACGTTGTCGTCGTGGAACTTATGGTCCCCGCGCCCGCCGTCGGTGTCCCATCCTGGTTGAGAACGGTATTGGAACCGACAGGCGATTGGAAATTCGCATGGTTGAAGATATTAAAGAATTCAGCCCGAAACTGGACGTCGAACGTTTCCGAAATTCTGCGAATGTGAGTGTCCTTGGTCAAGGAATAATCAAAGTCGATTATCCCCGGCCCGTAGATCGAATTCTTTCCGAAGTTGCCCAAAAGGTTCATACAGGTGTTAGGTATTACCGCGGCGACGCTGGCAGCAGCCGGCTGGCACGTCGCAGCGAATGAGGCGGGTGCAATGGGAGGAAGGAAACAATTCAGTTTAAGATAGTTGTTGGGGTTTCCAGGGTTAACGGGATTCTGGCATCCAGCTGCAGTCGAGCGATCCGGGAAATTAAATGTTCCCGAGCTCTTTTCTCCCAATGAATCTCCCCCGATAAGAACCGAAAAGGGTGTGCCGCTGCTCAAGGTAACAACGCCGCCCATGGCCCATCCGCCTAAAACGGTTTCCGCAAAGCTTCCACCGAACGTTGGCTTAGGAAGCTGCCATAAGAAATTTCCAACGAAGAGATTGCGCACGTCGTAGTCACACGGGCCGTAGCGCGCTTCACGGCTGAAAAACATCGGATTAACCAAAGTATTCTGGAACGGATCGGTCGCAGTGCCGGTCGTCCCAGTATCAAAACATTTGCCATGGGTGAAGGAGCCCTGAGCTTGAACACCGTGGCTGAAGGTTTTCCTCACGCTTGCCAGAAGACCCTCGTAAGTGGCTTCCGTATCATAAATTGACGTCACCACGGCGCCGACATTTTGGTTCAGTTTCGCTCCGCTCCCCACTGGGTACGGCCACAGATAACCCGCCGAGGTTAAAGTGGGCAGAACCATGTTTTCGTCATCAGCTTTGAAGGGCAGATGGACGGAGTGCGAACCAACGTAGCCGGCCGTGACCGTTACGCTACTGGTTAGTTGGCGTTCGAGGTTGAGGTTCCAGTTCGAGCTGTAAGCACGCTTTGGATTTGGAGTAACATAGCGAGCCGCGGCACTGGCCACGTTGAAACCGATCAGACTTAACGCCCCAGTCGGGAACGAACCTGGCGGTAAGTTCCCTGCTGCGACCGTGAAGCTAAAGGGGTAGGAAGTACCGGTGGGAATGGCCCATTCCCATTCGAGAGGCAAAATGTCATAGAGCCCAAACCCGCCTCGAAGGGCGGTCTTCCCATCCTTGAATGGATCCCACGAAAAACCGAGCCGCGGTTGAAAATTTCTGAGCGTGCCATTGCTGTCCCACATCGGGTTGGTGGGAACGATTGGTCCAGACAAGGTTTTCAGGACCAACAATTGATTGTTGCTGTCAATCGGAATGGTTGCAGGCTCATAGCGCAACCCTATGTTGAAAGTCAGGTTTTGACGAAAGTGCCAATCGTCATTCACGTAAAACCCATAAAGAGTCTGACGGCCTCCGAGCTCCTTCACGCTGGCTGCCTGACCGGCGTAGAAACTTGTCGGCTGGTTTAGCAGGAAGCCCTCTAAAGACGGAAACGCAAAATCGCCATTATTCCTTCCGCCAAGAATCAAGTTTGTCCGCATGTTTTCAACGGCGAAGCCAAATTTAATTGTATGTTTGCCTCTGCTCAAGAACATGTCGTCATAGGCCTGGTAGGAGTTCAGAATGTAGTTGGTTATGGCTTGTGAACCGAGGCCGCCTTGCATGGTGGTTAGACTAGGGATTTCGAGCACCGGTGGAAACATACCGGGAACAGCCGCGAGACTGGTGTCCTTCGCAAGAGGATTGAGGGCGGTTCCAGGTTGCTGATTTATTTCTTGTGGACGGTTGTAACCGATTCGTGCAGTATTTACCAGCTTCGCCCCGAAGGTGTGATCCCACTCGAGAGTGCCCAGTTGCCTTTCACTCAAAAAGTTATTGGTACTCAGCAATAAGCTGTCGGGGATAGTTTGGGTGGATTTATCGTAGGTATAACTCGCGGCGATGCTGTCCTTTTCTGAGAAATGATGGTCAACCCTCACTATCGTATAATTCTCCACTGCAGGCGACGATCCAGAAGCATCGTAGAATCCGATGTCGCCATTTCCACCGGGATTCAAGCCAGCATTAGGCAGAGGATACAACGCAAGATATGGTGCAACTGTAGGATCGACGGTAACCGTGTGCGGCGTACACCCTCCCGCCGAGGGAGCGGAACATAAATTCCCAGCGCGCGCAGCTGCAGTTGGTACGTTGTTATGGAATGACAGGCCCAGATCCTGACGAACTCCCTCATAGGCAGCAAAAACGAAAGTTTTATCCTTTTTTATGGGCCCTCCCCCGGAAGCCCCGAACTGGTTCCGATGAAATGGCGCGATTTTGGCAGGATCAAAAAAGTTACGTGCGTCAAAGTCTTCGTCCCTCAAGAACCAGAAAGCGGAACCATGGAATTGATTGGTTCCTGATTTCGTTATGGCGTTGATCACCGCTCCGGCGCTGCGTCCGTACTCCGCTCCATAATTTGTAGTTTGTACAGAAAACTCCTGAATAGCGTCGACCCCTAACTGCGTCCCCAGCACACCTCCCGGCGCTCCATTCGAATAATCGGCGTTACTAATTCCATTGACTTGATAATTGTTCATGTACGGGCTATGGCCCGCATCAGTCAACTCCTGCCCCCAGCCACGATTGCCTCTTCCTCCAGGATTGTTTACATCTTTTTCCGTGTGCACCACGTAGATGCCTGGCTGTAACGTGGCCAATTGCGCCCAATCGCGTCCATTCAGAGGAATTTCGCGGATGGTCTGTTCGTCGACTTGCGCATCGATCGACGAGGTGGCCAGTTCCACGGTCGGAGCCACTCCGCTCACTTGCACTTGTTGATTGACGGTCCCGATCTGCATGGAAATGTTCAGAAGGCGCTCTTCCCCGACACCCAGTGTCACGCCCGTCTTTTCTTGAGGAGCAAAGCCACTGCCGGATATGGTGACATCGTAGCTTCCGGGCAACAGGTTTGGCGCCGAATATACACCAGCATTATCGGCAATAGTTTCCTGCACCACACCAGTAGCTTCATTCTTGATCGAAATCTTCGCGTTGGGAATTGGCCCGCCGTTAACGTCGCTAACCGTGCCCGTGAGCGTACCTCCAGATACTTGCGCCCGAACTGACACACAGATGATCAGAGCGAGTGCAAATATTATGAGAGCTGTGAAACGGAAGTCGCTTGCCTTGGCAGTCGTTTTAGAAATCATGGTCGACATCCCCCTGTACGCGAACACCAGTTGACCCAGGAATCGCCGTTAACTTGGCGGAGCCTTAAGTCATGTCCCCGACATGACCATACCTAAGTTGGCCACACCGTACTTAATTGAAAAATTGTTGTCAAGCGTTTTCTTCATGCTTGTTCATCGGTGATGATCAACTGCTATGTTTCGGTGCTGCTATAAAGTAAGCTTCGCGACAGGAAGCAGCAAACAAATTTTTTGAATTCCATGCATCGTCATTTGCATGACACGCGTAGGTCATAGCGCTGCTTCGCTCCCGACCATGATTTGGCTCAAGAAACTAATACTCACTTATTAAGTTACTTATTTATTACATTAAATTGACACGTTATCAGTTTTATGAAGTCGATAAAACGAGGGGAACGGTACGCCGCCTTGCCGCATTTTGGAAGGAATGACGAAAAACTGCAGTGCGCAGGAATCATGGAAATGAATCGGCCCAATTTGGTTTAGGGCGCGGAGGTTTTGTCAGAACTCGGATCTTCGTGGAAAAAGATTGCGTGACGTGCGCCGCCGAACAACCGCGATCAGGCTAAGGGGCCTGGATGTTTCAAATATCTGTCCACGATGGCGTCGGAGGTGCGAATAGTCATGGCAATGAGGCTCAGCGTTGGACGTGCAGTGGGAGCGTGCGGGATTACCGAGCTCCCGAGGATAAAAAGGTTTGATGCCTGAAAGTGTTGCAGAAAAGGGTTAACGACGGAATCGTCTCTAGATGCGCCCATGATCGTTCCACCGCGCAGTTGAGTTACCACATAAGGATTCGCATCAAAGTGTCCCAAGCCGCCGAATGGGATAATCTCTTTGGCTCCCATGGCGCGGGCCACTTCCACCCCTTTGGCGGTCCCAAACTCGGACATGCGCCGTTCGTTGTCTTGCCAGTCCATGGTCATACGAATTAGCGGATCGCCATGAACGTCTTTGTAAGTGGGGTCAAGATCCATGTAATTGCTTTTATACGCGAATACCTCGCCATCCCATCGCACATCTTCCATTCGGTCGTACCAGTAAACGGCGGCCTTCTTCCATTCCGAGCCCCATGTAGATTTGACCGATTGCGGGACTCGTCCAAATGTTCCGATTGGCTGGTAGCCTGAATTTAGAGCTCTTAAAAGTCCCCCACGCAAAAATGGAAGATTGGTATTGTCGACAACGCCGCTCTCGAGGTCTCCCACATAAATCCCCGTAGGGGCAGAACCCATAAAACGATTCAGGGGTTTTTCCATCAATACTTTCGCCGCAGCAAACTTCAAATCAGCTGTCAGATTGCGCCCGACATTACCCTTCCCCGTTGCGGGATCATACGGCTCGCCAATTTCCGACAAAAGCAGCAGCCGCGTATTGTTCAGGGTCCAGGTAGCCAAAATTACCAGGTCTGCAGGTTGAAAAACCTCGTCTCCTGATGAATCTTTGTACGTGACTCCCCGGACCCGGCCGTTCGAAGACTTCTCGCGCACAACACGGCGGACCCAAGGGCCGGTGCGAATAGTCACATTTTTGTGCCGCTTGATTACCGGTAGAAGAACGTTGGTGGGCTGCGCCTTCGCGCCGATCATGCAACCATACATATTGCAGAATCCGCAAAAAACGCAACCTGGACGAGAAACACCATCAGGATTTGTATGGGCCTCGCTCAACGTCGCATTCGGTCCAGGGAAAGGATGATAGCCGAGAGATTTCGCCGCGTCGCGAAACAAAGCAGAGAAATACGGGGTGGCAGTCGGAGGGGTGGGGTACTCTCCACTTCGAACTCCCTCGAAAATGTTGCCACCTTCGATCAGCCGGCCCTGAATATTGCCGGCTTTCCCTGACGCGCCAATTAGGTTCTCTGCCCGGGTGTAGTACGGCTCCATTTCTTCATAAGTGACACCCCAATCTTTGATGGAGTGATCCGCGGGCAATCTTTTGACCCCGTATTTCTCGATCGTTTTGGACAATAGTTGAAAACAGTCAGGCATTATGCGGTACGCCGTAGCTCCCCAGTGTTCTCCGGCTCCGCCAACGCCCGTGCCCGGAATCAACAAACCGAGTTCCCGCAATGGTAGCGCCCGTTCATTCCCAGACCGCCGTAAGGTGGCCGTCTCTTTCGAGCAATCCTGCACCTTGACGCCACTGCGTTTACGAATCGCATAGTCCAACTCGTCCATTTCCTTGATGTATTCGTCCGGGTTGTGAATTGGGCCACGCTCAAGCACCAGCACCGAGAGCGGTGTACGCGAACCGAGCTCTTTGGCCATGAGCAGGCCGGTCCATCCCCCCCCAACAATCAGCACATCTACCGGAGGCAGGGTCTTCACTTCTCGTCCTCACTTGGCCGTATCTTGAAACGACTAATTTGTAGCAGGCTCGCAGGTCGTGGACGGTAAGCCTCTCCAAAGTGGGTATTCACCGCCTCGCGGTAGCTCATCTGAGGGCCGGGAAATCCGAGCATCTGCCATCCGACCATATCGACGTTTCCGCCGTGAACCGGATCGCAAAACATTCCTTCGATGGTGTGCCGGCGTAAGAGAGCGAAGAAATAGGTCTTTTCCATCAGCTTGAGTCTGGCATCCTGCTCTGCCGGCTCTAAGCGATCCAACCCTTTGAGCGGCTTCAAACCTTCGCGATAAACCTCGCGAGGAGACTCTTTACCTTGATACCCAAGATCGGGCGAGCCACTTTCGAAGGGAGCTTGAGTGTACCGATAGCGGTCCTCGCCATAAGGTCCGGCCAATTGCCGATCGATGTAAATAACCACGCCGGCTTCCTGGGCTCCCGGGCCGGATTCATCACTCGGGAAAATTCTAGCGACCGCTGTTGAGACAATCAGCGCTTCATCTTCACTAAAAAAACGAAGAGGAATTAAAACGGCCTTGTCGTCGGTTGCAAGCCGAAACGCTTTTCCATCTAAAGAGTAAACCAGCAACCCGCCGACCGATGATGCAGAAACGGTGAGGAAATGGCGGCGCTTCATTAGGAGCGTCAGGATAGGCAATCGCAATTGTCATTGTCAAGCAAAGACTTTTTACTGTTCATCTGTGATGATCAATCAAGGCGGTCCAGAGAGACATTGATGTGTTGAGAGAGTGTTTCGCGGGGGGAATTAGCGCCGTACGTTACACCGTGGGACGATCAACCATGTACGATGCCTAGTTTTGTTATGTAGAGGAATCCGCGCCGTAAAGGTACGACGACCTCTCGCAACTAATCTTTGCGGTCGAGGCCTGATCCGTTGACAGGAATCCTCGGGCTTCGCGATCTTCGTCGCTGCACTACATTCCAGTATCGGTTCACGTCAGCGATTAATTCATTCAAATGCCGCTCCATTGCGCTTCGAGCGAGTGCCGAGTTGCGGGTCTTCAAAGCAGAAATAATTTTTTGATGATCTACCGCAAGGCTGGTGCCTACCTTGGCGCGAATATCAGTGACCACATAATTCATCCACTCCTGGGAGCGAAGCAGATGGACGGTGGAAGAAATAATTTTATTCCCCGATGCTTTGGCCAGGGCTTCATGGAAACCAACGTCTTCCCCCACGCCCATATGACCCTTTTTAATCGAAGCTTTTTGCTTCCGGACGATGGTCTCCAATTTCTTGATGGAAGCACGAGACGCGTTCAACGCCGCCAGACTAGCGCCCTCCACTTCGATAATTCGTCGGACGGTCAGTTGATCAATGATGTCTTTTCGCGAACGGCCATCAAGCGCCTTCAGAAGCTTGTCCGCTCGCGCCCGGCTCTCCTGTTCCTGGGCCGCCTTTCGCAGTACACGCAACCCCGCGGGTGTGATAATTCGACCTTCCACAGTACTTTTTCCCAGCAGGTTCATTCGCTCCATGTCGCGAAGTTTTCGTCCAATGGTCGGCGCACTGACATCGTGCCCATGCTCACGCAGCAAATAGTAAAGGCTCCATGAGCCCATCGGCTGGCGGCTCGACTGCAGCGTGCGCAGGATGGCGTAATCCAGTTCTTGACTTTTATTTTGCTGCATGATAGTTCTTCCTTAGTTGATCATCACAGATGAACAGCTTAAGCATATACATAATTACTGGCGGAAAGATTGTCAAATTATCTGACTTTTACGTAACTGCAAAGTACCCCTAAGCCAGGGTGCCACCGAAGGCCGCCCCGCGTAAGAGTACTCCGTGGGGGCGGCACAGAAAGAGTCAAAATTCGGGGTAACCGGCAGATGCTTCTTGGTTGTAATGATTTGACAGGAAAGAATACGAGACCCTTGGACAACCACCAGAAGCAATAGCAGCCAAAAGTTCACAGAGAGCAGTAATCGCGACATTCGAGAGGGGTACAGAGTTGCCGACCCATGCAGACATAATAGCAAAGTCGCTCGCCGAGCGAGGCGTAAAATTTGCTTTTGGTCTACCCGGAGGAGAAATTAGTGCCTTCATGGATGCCTGCCGCCGGGCTGATATTCGCGTGCTGTTAACCGGGCATGAAAGTAGCGCCGCTTGGATGGCTCAGGTGTATGGGCAGATCACCGGCATACCCGGTGTATGCTTCGCAACTTTAGGGCCTGGGGCCACCAACCTTGTCACTGGAGTAGCGAACGCTTTTCTCGACCGAGCCCCCTTGTTGGCGGTCACTGCACAGATTCCCGTCGCAGTTCGCGAAACGTTGACGCATCAGCGATTGGACCTTGAAGCCCTTTTTGAGCCAATAACCAAGCGCACTGCAGTGGTTGGAACGACGGATACGTGTGTACTGGTCAGTGACTGCATGTCCCTGGCTGCCGCGCCGAGACCTGGCCCCGTTCTACTTGTGGTGCCGAGTGACACTGCAAAACAAGAGCATTCCTGCCCACCGGCAGGCATCCGGCAAAAACCAGATGCGAGTCTAGAGAAGAAATCTCACGCGCTCGTAGAGATTCGAGACAAGATCGCACGTTCCCACCATCCATTGATTCTCATTGGTCTAGGGACTCCGCCAAGCGCGGCGGAAGAGATTCGAAAACTTGTCGAGAAAATCCAGGCGCCTTTCCTAGTCACACCAAAGGTAAAAGGCATCTTACCCGAGGACCATGCATTATTTGTTGGTGTGGCCTCGGGAATGGCCATTGACCGGGACATTGTTTCAACTCTACGGGCCGCAGATTTGATAGTGAGCATAGGGTTTGATCCCGTCGAAGCTGACGGCACCTGGTTCGCGGAACTTAACATGGTTTCCATTGATTCGGCTTCGATGACCGAGGGCGCTTATCGTCCACTGGAAGCCATCGGCGACCTACAATCACTGGTTTCCGGGCTAGTGACACTAATAGCCGAACCTAAGCCTTGGCCAAGAGAGTTACTCGAGACTCGACGCCAGGTTTTGAAAAGAATACCAGCCAACACAGACCAGGGTACTTCGCCACTCGGATTAGTCGAAGGATTACGATCAGTGTTACCGAGAAACGGCATCGTCACGTGTGATGTCGGCTCTCATAAACTGCTCATGGGGCAATTCTGGCGCAGTTACGAGCCAGGTACCTTTTTTATGTCCAACGGTCTCTCGGGCATGGGCTTTGGCGTCCCGGCCGCGATCGCAGCGCAACTCACGAATCCAGATCGCGCGGTGATGGCCGTTGTCGGAGACGGCGGAATGCTGATGATGGTTCACGATCTGGTCATGATCCGGGAGCTCGGTCTGCCGATCGCTATTGTGGTGCTAAAAGACAACAGTCTGAGCCTGATTCGCGTCGCGCAAGAGCGTCGAGGTTATCCCCCGTGTGGCGTGGATTTCAACTCGCCTGATTTCGCCGCCATCGCTGAGGCGTTTGGGATTTGCGGACGACGCGCTGGGACCGTTGCCGAAGCACGATCAGCTCTTGACGATGCGCTGCGCCGCCGCATTCCGTGTGTCATCGAAGTTCGCGTAGACCTTCGTGAGTATTATGAACTCGTGTAGCCGCGCTGACCAATTCTTAAGGGGAGAGCAAGGAATGGGCGAGAAAAGTTCAGACATGACCGACCGATTTGCGGGTTTCGTGGAAAGCTTTGCCTTCGATCAAATACCCGAACCCGTGATTGTCAGGACAAAGCAGATCCTCTTTGACGGATTGGGTTGCGCACTGTCAGCCACTTCACCCCGCTATGACATTGCAACTGTTCTAGGGCGGTTTGTATCAGAAACGGGGGGAACCGAGGAATGCCAGGTATTTGGCACCTCACTACGCACGAATTGTACTACTGCCGCTCTGGTGAATGGCACGCTGGGCTACTACTGCGACATGGAAAGCCATCATGCAGGAGCGATCATGCATGCCATTGCCGTTGTAGGTGCCGCGGCTCTTGCGGTCGGCGAACGGCAGCACAGCTCGGGTCGAGATGTCCTCGCGGCCACGGTGATAGGTATCGATGCCGCATGCCGCGTAAGCTACGCGCTAAATGCTCCCGCACTGTATGCACGAGGGTTTCACCCGACTTGCGTTGCGGGAACTTTTGGCTCCCTGGCTGCTGCGGCACGACTATTTGGATTGCAAGGTCGAGCTCTCAGGAATGCGTTTGGACTTGCGGGGACCGAAGCATCAGGGCTCTTGGCGTGGGTAAGCGATCCAACGGAACACTCGCGTCCGTTCAATATGGGCTTGGCGTCCCGTCATGGCGTTTTTGCCGCTCATTTGGCCTCTTGCGGTTTCGGCGGCCCTCCAACGATCTTTGAGGGAAAATATCCTCTGGGCCAGGCTTTCACCGGACAGTGGCATGAACACGAGTTGTTCAATGACCTGGGCCGGAAATTCAAGGTGATGGAGCTGTACTTTAAACTCTATGCCTGTTGCGCATTTATCCATCCTGGATTGGATGGCTTACTGGATATTCAGAAATCGGATAAAGTCCGCGCCGACGATATTGAAAGTATCATTCTGCGCTTTCCGAAATCGGGATACAAAGTTATCGACAATAACATCTTGCGGTCCCACTGCGCGCAGTATGTTCTGGCATTGGCCGCGACAAAGGGCTATGTATATTTTCACGACATTATCCAAGACCAGCGCTCCGATCCTCAAATCAAGAAACTTTCAGAACACGTCACCGTGGTTGGCGACCAGGAACTTGATCGCACTTATCCGGACCTTTATCGATCGATCATCGAGGTCAAAACACACAGCGGGGCTTGCTACCAAAGGGATATCACCCATCCTCGAGGTTCTCCTGAGATGCCCCTCAGCGATCAGGAATTGCGCGAGAAGTTTTCTGCCCTTACGCACGAGTTGATCAGTCCTTCGCGCGCAGAAGCGATCAGAAACACCATTGAGCATTTGGAAGACTTGTCGGATGTTTCGTCGCTAACCTCATTACTTGCTAAGGAAACCACAGAAGGAAGGTAACCCTCACAATGGCAGTCGGTGATGTTCTCTGGCTTTCTCGCTCTGATGTGGATTCCGTTGCGGTAACTCCCAATGAATGTATTGGTCTGGTTCGCAAGGCGATGGAATGGCAAGCAGACGGATCTTTGGAAGTGCCTGCAAAGATCGGAATCCATCCGCCTAAGGGTCGGCACATAAATGCGATGCCGGCATTTATTGGTCCATCTGGCGCTGCAGGTTTAAAGTGGGTTGCTGACTTTCCGGCAAATAGGAAGTCCGGCCTTCCCACAATCCATGGTCTGATCATCCTAAACGACCCTGAAACTGGAGCTCCCTTTTGCATCATGGAGGGCGCTCTCATTACTGCGAAACGAACTGCGGCAATGACCGCATTGTCGTTCCAGGCGTTGGCACTGCCGAGTGTAACGGTGGGCACAATTATAGGAACCGGTACGGAAGCGATTTCTCACGTAACGACGCTCCCAAAAGCTTTGCCAGCGCTTAAGATTCTCCGTATTGTGGGGCGCGAACTTGCCGCGGCCGAACGCTTTTGCCAGGAGATGAGCCGGTCGAGTTCCGTCGAACTAGTTCCTTTTTTGAATCGTGAGCTCGCGGTACAAGGTGCAGAGATCGTCGTCACCGTCACAAATGCTGTAAACACGCGCCTGCTCGAACCTACATGGATCGCGCCGGGCACTACGATAGCGATTCTGGACAATGCCGGAAAAGAGACTACTGTCATTCATGCCATGGACCGCATCATTGTGGATGACAAACGGCCTTTCGCAACGGAGGACGTGCAGCGTCGATTCGCCGCCGGCTTGCCTCGTATTGATGGCGAGATAGGTGGAGTACTTACCGGCCGGATTAAGGGTCGCAGCAATCCGGAGGAACGCATCATTGTTTTGAATCTAGGCAGCGCAGCGTGTGATGTCGTCGTCGCGACCGAGGTCTATAAGCGGGCCATCGAGAGTAAGCTTGGGCTGAAAGCCAAACTCTAAAGGACCTTTTGTCCCGAGGTAAAGGCCACTGGATACTGAGATGTAATCGTAATCTTTGGCAAGGCAAACTTGCACACTATCGACAGTCATACCGACACCGTTCGATCGGCTTATGCAACTGGAAGCAGAGGTTTGCGTCTGATAAGTAAGTCCCTTGGAACGGTTGGACCTCAGTGACAGTGCCCACCAGTACAAACACTTTATTTCTCCTCGCAACCTTGTTCGTCGTCGGCTTGATGCTGTTTTTGATCGTGTACTGTAAATTGCACGCCTTTTTCGCCCTGCTCTTCTCAAGCTTGACACTAGGTCTGATTACCGCCATGCCGCCCCGCGCTATAGTTACTTCCTTTCAGAAGGGAATCGGAGAGTTGTTAGGTTCCACCGCGGTAATTATCGCTGTCGGAGCCGTAATGGGGCGGTTGATCGAGATCTCGCGCGGCGGTGAAGTGATCGCCCAGGCTATGATTCGATTTTTTGGTGACAAAAAACTTCCATGGGCCATTCTCGTATTTGCGTACTTGATCGGCATTCCGGTCTATTTTGACGTCGGCTTTATCACCTTCGTTCCGTTAGTGTGGAATATCAGCAAAGCAACAAAAAAGTCTCTCCTTTTATATGCTTTGCCGCTTCTCTCGGGCCTCATGACCGCGTTCGGTCTTATCCCCACCAATCCAGGCCCAGCCGCAGCTTCGCAGCTACTGGGGGCCGACCTTGGAAAAACTTTCTTGCTTGGACTGGTGATCGCAATCCCTATGTCCATCGCTGGCGGGATCTTTTACGGAGGGTGGATCGGCAGGCGCATTTTTGTTGAAGCTCCCGATAATTTAATGCCCAAGGTCGAGAATTCCGAGAAAACTAGTACTCGTCGTCCCACAGCTTTTGCAGTATTTGGAGTTGTTTTACTCCCAGTCGTACTCATAGCGCTAGGTGTCGTTATTCCCTCGCATTTTCCGATTGAATCCAAGTTTGCGGCGTGGGCAAAATTTGTCGGCTACCCACCCATCGCACTTTTGTCGGCAGCCGCCCTGGCCCTGCTCGTGCTAGGCGTGCGGCTGGGTTTTCGTCCAGCTGACCTCATGCAGCAAACCACCGGAGCCTTGAATTCGGTTGGATCCCTGGTCTTAATCATCGGCGCGAGTGGCGCATTTAAACAAATCGTAGTGGACTCGGGAGTCGGAAGTTCCATCGTTGACCTGGTATTGCGCACCAGCATTTCGCCTCTATTGATGGCCTACCTGATTGCCGCGATATTACGAATTACCTTCGGGTCCACCACCGCGGCCATCGCGACTGCAGGAGGAATAGTGGCGCCGATCGCGTTGTCTTTTCCTCATATTGATCGCTCACTATTTGTGATGGCAGTGGGGACCGGTGGTTCAATATTCGCCTACGTTAATGACGGAGCATTCTGGATGGTGAAGGTATATTGCGGCATGACCGTGTCCCAAACGCTCAAGACTTATTCGCTCACGAAACTTGTGACTTCACTCACTGGTTTCATCACTCTTTGGATCATTAGCCGACTCTGGTAGAACGTTAGGAGCAGACTTCCGGGATGGCCAAGCATGTTGACGTACTCGTTATTGGGAGCGGGTCTATCGGTGTTTGCTCCGCATACTTCCTGGCACGACAAGGCCGGCAAGTAACCGTAATTGACCAGGGACAAATTGGAGGGGCCTGTTCCTATGCCAACGCCGGGCTTCTCGCCCGCAGCCATATCATTCCTCTGCCCGCTCCCGGAGTACTTCTTAATGGGATAAAGTGGATGTTTAATCCCGAAAGCCCCTTATACATCAAACCTCGCTTAAATCTTGCACTCGTGTCTTGGGTTGCACGCTTCGCTCTCGCCTGCCGCACCCCGCCAATGCGGAAGGGCATGTCGTTGTTGAACGACTTGATCCAGGCAAGCATGGCCCTCCATGGCGAGCTCGCTTCTTTGGGCGGCGCAGAATTTTGTTTTAACCAAAAAGGATCGCTCGCAATTTACAGGAGTTCTAAAGGATTTGAAGCGGGCCTCAAACAAGCGGCGATTCTTGGCCCATACGGCATTAAGTCAAAGGTGCTTGATCGGGAGGAAGTCCTAAGGGTCCTACCTCGAGTTCAGCAACGGATTATCGGGGGTATCTTTATGAATGAGGATGCCCACCTGAATCCAGCTCAGTTTGTGAACTGGTTGGCATCGAAGGCTGTGAGCATGGGAGTGACTTTTTCCACTTCGACTGAAGTCTTGGGCTTTAAACCGTCGGGAAAAACGATTTCTACGGTCCAGACAAATCGGGGTGAATTCGTTGCCGACCAGGTGGTGCTGGCAGCAGGTTCCTGGTCCCCCGGGATTATGGGAAAGCTGGGTGTCACTCTCCCAATTCAGCCAGCCAAGGGATATAGCATCACCGTCAAAACCCCGGAACCGGCATTATCTATCCCGATATGGTTGACCGAATCGAAGGTCACCGTCACACCAATGGGAGGAATTCTGCGATTTGCCGGCACTCTCGAGTTAGCTGGCTTAAACTTTTCAATCAATCAGCGACGGGTCGACGCAATCCGTCGAGCTGTTCGAGAATATCTTGTCGGCATGGATGAGTACGAAACTCTGGAAGTATGGCGTGGACTTCGTCCTCTGACACCGGACGGTCTCCCAATCATCGCGACTTCAAAAACGTGGAGCAACCTGATCATTGCCACAGGACATGGTATGCAGGGCATCTCGCTGGGTCCCATCACGGGTAAGTTGGTGGCTCAGCTCGCAGCGAAAGAGACACCCTCAGTGAACTTAGCGGGTCTCGGGGAAGAACGATTTCGATAGAAATAGATCATACTCTGCAACATTGCCGAAGGCTTGTTGGACAGTTACCCCCTGGCGGCTAGACGTTGGCCTCATCTGCTCTATGGGCGGAATTCAACGCCAGGCAAAAGACCGACGCCACCAGCATGCTGAGAGCAACAAATCCAAAACCATACAAGAAGCCCCCGTGATCCTTATTAAGATACCCGATGGCCATCGATCCGAAGAAACCCCCGAGGTTTCCGACGGAATTTATCAGTCCCATCGCAGGCCCTGCTACCCTGCGAGGCAATATCTCTGTTGGAATAGCCCAAAATGGGCCAAGGCACCCATTTGTTCCGACCACTGTTAAACATATAAATACGAACGCTACGACTGGCCATTGGCGGCTCATTAATACACCAGCAAGAAGACAACTTCCACCAATTGCAAACGTGAAAGACATATGACGCGGTCGCTCTCCGACTTTGTCGGAATGCCACGAATTCAATAGCATGGCGGCTATACCCACAATGAAGGGAATGGTTACAAGGCGTCCTACCATCGTGTTAGTCAACTTTTTTGCGTTTTCCAATGCGGCTGGCAGCCAGATCAAAAAGCCGAAATCCGCGATGTTACGGAGGAAACAGATCGCTGTTAGTAAGAGAACCTGCGGATAGATAAGGGCACGCAAAATGGAGCCTCGATCGTAATACTCGGCGTCCATCGACCCTTGTTCAATTGTCGATTCCAGATATTCGCGCTCCGATAGTGAGATCCATTTTGCATCGCGTGGACGATCATAGATCACAGCCTGCCAGACGATTAACCAGAAGAAAGGCAGTGCCCCCTCGCTAATTAACATTACTCGCCAGTTCCAATGGTCTAGGATCCAGCCCGAGAGCGGTGACGAAACGACAACCGCAAGCGGAAGGCAGACCATCCATAGAGCATTCGCGCGGGCGCGCTCCTTCCTAGGGAACCAATGAGAGAGAAGAACTAGCGTTACCGGCCAAACCGCGCCTTCGGCAACACCGAGAAGGAAACGCATTATCCGCAATTCCTGCCAAGTCTGGACCAGCCCGCAACCGACGGCACACAGACCCCAAGCAACCAGTAAAATGCTGATCAAACGTTTCGCGCTCCAGGAATTCGCGAGATGGCCGCCGGGAATTTGCAGCATTAGATAACCCCAAAAAAAAATCCCAGCAACATTGCCCGCCTGAGCAGGGTCCATGTGCAAATCCTTCATCATGTGGGGAAGAGCCATGGAGATGTTGGTACGGTCGACAAACGAAATCGTGTACATGCCGAGCGAAGCTGGAATAATTCGCAGCCAGCGTTGGTGGGGTATCACGCTAACAGTGCCTTACGGAACCTTAGATGCCACATCCGAATACAACACCGGTTCAGTACATCCAAATTGCGTCGATTCTGAATACCATTCACAAATGGGACTCACTCAATGTTAGCCACCACGCCGGGCACCTGGCCTGTCCGGGACATTTACACCAGTTTCCCCGGACTTTTTAAATACCTATTAACTACTGCGTCAGCTACATGTAAGGTTAGAGCCATCAAAGTAAGAGTGGGACCTATAGAATCCCCTTGAGGAATGGTAGACCCGCCAAGAACAAAAAGATTTGGAACTTGCCAGTGCTGCGATGAGGTGTTGACCACGGATACGTCCGGAGAGGTGCCCATGATCGTGCCGCCTCGGATTTGCGTAGATTGATAGCGTGTTCCTTCATATTTGCCTAGCCCCGCGTAAGGGGTGATTTCTTTCGCACCCATCGCTCGTCCGATTTCTACTGCTTTTCGAGTCATGAACTCAACCATTTGCCGCTCATTATCTCGCCAATCTATCGTCATGCGAATCAACGGGTCGCCATTATGATCTTTGTAGACAGGATCAAGATCCATGTAATTGCCCTTATAGGCCATGTGCTCGCCAATAAAGTTGATGCTGGCGGTTCGATCGTAATAATAGGCCGCCGCCTTCTTCCATTCCGCACCCCACTTGCTTTTCACAGATGGGGGCACAATCCCGAAGGTCCTGATCGGCAGGCCCGTATCACTCAGCGCTCTCAGAATGCCGCCTCGCAAAAATGGTAGATCGGTGTGATCAAAATTGTCTGCGTCAAAATCGTCAATACTCATCCCCACCGAGCCAGTGCCCATAAATCGATTCAGTGGCTTATCAAAGAACAGCATGGCTGCGGGCACGATGACCTGATGTGTCAGATTGCGTCCAAGATTGCCCTTCCCTGTCGCAGGGTTGTACGGTTCTCCGATTCCCGAAAGGAGTAGCAGTCGTGAATTGTTAAGAATGAAGGAAGATAGGAATACCAAATCCGCAGGTTGGAAGACCTCCTTACCGGATTCGTCAAGATAGGTAACGCCCCGGGCTCTGCGATTTGTCGCGGGACCGTCGTGCAAAATTCGCCGAACTGAGGCCCTCGTCCGAATGGAAACATTGCTGTGCTTCTTAATGACCGGTAAAAGAATCGTTGTGGGTTGCGCCTTTGCGCCGATCATGCAACCGTACGCGGTGCAAAACCCACAATAAGTGCAGGCCGGCCGCGTGACACCATCCGTATTGGTATAGACTTGGCTGATTGTAGCGGAAGGGTTTGGGTAGGGGTGGTATCCGAGCGATTTCGTGGCATCGCGGAATAGCGACGAAAAATACGGTACTTTATTCGCAGGGGTTGGAAAGTCTGAGCTGCGTGGCCCCTCGAAGATGTTTCCACCCTCGATCTTTTTTCCGCGCAGATTACCCACCTGCCCGGAAGTGCCAAGTAGCCGCTCCGCATGTGCGTAGTACGGCTCCAGGCTGTCGTAAGTGAGGCCCCAGTCTTGGATCGAATGATCATCAGGTAACTTCTTAGCACCATACCTTTCGATCGTCTTCGAGTAGGCCTCGAAACAATTCGGCACGAAACGCTTGCAGAGTCCGCTCCAATGTTCGCCCGCTCCTCCCACGCCGGTTCCCGGAAGAAAACTGCCAAGTTCGCGCAGGGGATAGGCCTGATCGCTGGTGGAATGTCGAATTGTAAACGGTTCCTTCGAAAAATCCTGCATCATGCGGTGATGGACAGCATAGTCCAGTTCATCCATATCAGCAGGGTAGTCCGATGGATTGCGCTCTCCGCCACGTTCCAACACGACGACTGACAGAGATGTCCGGGCACCCAACTCTTTCGCCATTAACAGGCCCGTCCATCCACCACCGATAATTACAACATCCACTGCAGGTAGAGTCTTCATTTCCCGTCCTCACCCGGAATCACCTTCGTACCGGTAATCTGCTGGAGTGTGACAGGCTTGGGACGGAAAGCTTCGCCGAAATGCTTGTCCACATCGTCGAAGTAGCTCATTTGCGGGCCCGGAAATCCGATCATCTGCCATCCAACCATGTCGATATTACCGCCATGCACTGGGTCAGAAAACATTCCCTCGATCGAATGCCGGCGCAGTAGAGAAAAGAAATGCGTGGTCTCGATCTGCTTCAGGGCGTCGTCCTGCTCGGCAGCCGACAAATCTTCGAAGCCCTTCAACTTTTTTAACCCCTCGCGATAGATTTCGCTCGGACTTACCTTGCCCTGGTAGCCGAACTCCACCGGGCCATCTTCGAATGGAGGCTCGGTGTAACGATGCGCGTCCCGGCCGTAGGGTCCGGCGAGCTGCCGGTCAATGTACACAACCACCCCGGCCTCCTTAGCGCCGGGACCAGACTCATCACTGGGGAAAATTCGTGATGCAGCGGCCGCGACGATTACGGCTTCATTTTCGTTGAAAAAACGCAGCGGAATGCGCAGCCTTTTGTCCTGTGCGAGTATTCCGAACCCTTTTCGGTCGACCGAATACACCAGGACTCCGCCAACAGTTGATACCGACAGATTTAAGAATTGACGCCGTCGCATCATGAGAATGAATTACCTTTCCGAAATCTTCAAAATGGTAGTTCACCAGCCGCGATCAGCATGCGATCACAGTGAGTACTGGCTTTCGGCGAAACAACGCTAACTCATCGGCCGAAATATTGTCAAGCGGTGAATTTCGATAGTTGTTCATCGTTGATGATCAAATAGAGCAGCTTTCGACGGTGAGGCTTCTCCGCGGTTGACTTTAGTCTTGCCATTATGTTAAATGCCTCGCAGTTGATCATCATTCGTTAACTATTACGGACTGAAGGTGGAAACTCAAAATGACAACGGCCTACCCTTATGGTGCCCCGATAAGTCTCGCGCACGCCAGAAAAGTTGCTGAGCCAGCGGTGCATGAAGCCCAAAAAGAAAACTTGTCTATAGCTGTAGCCATCGTCGATTCGGCAGGTGGTTTGGTCTATTACGAGAAGATGGACAATACCATGTTCGGCAGCGCCAGCGTGGCGATCGATAAGGCGCGATCTGCAGCAGCATTCAAGCGCCCGACCAAAGTTTTTGAGGAGATACTCGCTGCGGGCGGAGTAGGGTTGCGTATTCTGCGACTTCCAGGGGCCCTACCCTTGGACGGCGGCATACCTCTGGTGATTGACGGTAAGATCGTCGGAGCCATCGGGGTGTCTGGCGCGACCAGCGCCCAAGACGCACAATGCGCTAAAGCGGGCGCAGACGCCCTCAGCGCTGTATTGTGACTGCTAGGTATCGTGAGAATTTATCCCAGGGCAAGGAGCCAGGTTCACGAAAGACGAAACTGGTAGATATATCTTTGATCCTTTCCATTCCTATTTGAGTTGGTCAAAGATATCTCTAAAATCAAAAAACCCTTTCTTACCTACTACCCATCGCGCAGCACGAAGAGCCCCACGGGCGTAGCACTCACGGTTGCGTGCGACGTGACGAAGCGTGATAGTGTCCGAGCCTGAATCGAAACCAATCTCATGGGTACCAGGATGCTGTCCGGCGCGGTTGCTGTTTACATCAATTCTACGGTTGTAATTAGCCTTCTCCATCTTCTCGACAAGGGCGAGCAGAGTCCCGGATGGCGCATCCTTCTTCGCAGCATGGTGGATCTCCCAGGCCCACGACTCATACTCCTCCTGGGTTCCCATTAATCGCGCAGCTTGCGATACGATCTGCCCAAAGATTTGAATTCCCACTGAGTAATTCGAACCCCAGACAATCCCAACACCCGTCTGCTCGGCCGCCTTACGGGCTCGGTCGATCTCACCGAACCAGCCGGTCGTACCGGTCACGATGTTGACGCCGAGCCGCGCAGCACGCTCTATATTGTCAGGTGCAGCGAGCGCCGTCGAAAATTCGATGGCTACGCTCACGCCTTCGAAGTTCTTCTCTAAGAAACCTTGGCCGTTCCCATTATTTTCGCGGTTGAGCCGGAGGCTCACATCGAAGCCATATTCTGGCGCCAGACGGTCGATCAGTTTGCCCATCTTGCCGTAACCGATGATTGCAATTTTCATTTCAGTCAAAACCCCTGGATAACCTCGGTGAAGAATTTACGATGGAGAGCTTTGGCTGCATTCTCCATTCCGAATGGCTCCGTCCACGCGATGCTCAAACACAATTAGCCCTACTGCGGCGGAAGCGCCTTGATCTTCTGGGCTGAAGTTTGTGGCGCAGACCGTCGGATCAGTTTCGGCTCTGCCAGTGATGCCCAACATACGACGCTCGCTACCACGCTTCCTGCCAGCAATTTGTCGATCCTCAAAGCATTCCTCCTGTGTATAGCCGGGTACGATTAGTACCCCCGCTTTTTGTCCACGATATTGATCAAGGGCGCGCCGGTCTGGAATCTTTGCAGCTGCTCTAGGAACAACTGCATGGCTGCATCCAACCAGTCCTCCGTGTGATCCGCGCAATGAGGGGAAAGCAGAACATTTTGAAGCTTGTAAAATACATGCCCAGCCGGCAATGGTTCCTGGTCGAAAACATCTAGTGCGGCACCCCTGATGCGCTCTTGTGAAAGTGCCTGCACCAAAGCTTGTTCCTTTATTACCGGGCCGCGACCCAGATTTATTAGTACTGCAGTCGAACGCATCGCGGCGATCTCTCGCTCACCAATCATCCCGCGCGTTTCTTCCGTCAAGGGCGTCGTGACCACCACATAGTCGCAGCGTGAAAGCATTTCCAAGAGGCCATCTACGTCATAGATGCGATCCGCTAGCGTGTCCGCATGGGAGGAAACGTGCCTCTTGACCGCCAATACCTTCATGCCGAGCGGGTGTACTCGCGCAGCAACCGCGTGACCGACATCTCCATATCCTATGATTCCGACTGTTTGACCTGCAGCCATGAGCACGTCGAACGCTTCCCAAACCCCGTTCATCTGGTTGCGGACCATGCGCCGCAAATCCTTCGCAAAATATAAAATCGCAGCCAGCGCAAACTCGCCCAATGACGGGCTAAAAGCTCCCGTCCCGTTTGTGAGCAGGACTGGGCTGGCTATCAATTCGGGGAACAGCGACCGATCAACACCAGCGGAGCGGCTGTGTATCCAACGCAATCTTGGGCAATTCAAAAACACATCACGCAATAATCCGCGCGACCCGGACCAATTAAAGATTACCGTAGCGTCGGAAGCCCCGCGCTTAATCTCATGCAGAGAGTTTCCGATGAACAGCTGATCTTTGCCGCATAAGTCCTGAAGCTTTTTGCGTTGCGGGAGAGGACCATTCCCCAACACCACGACGGTGCCTTGTTGGCGAGAAGCATTCTCTGCGGTCATCGAACCATCGGCATGCTGTGGACTGATGTCACTGGTTTCGCTGTTTCCTCTAGACTGCGATGGGTAAACATTTGCCACTAAGCATTCCTTTGTTGGTACGCCGCAGATATTTTACTAAGTTTCGGTGCCCGCCGTGATCGTCATTGCACGGCCATATCCAATTGTCCATGAACCCGAAGTATAGTCGCTTGACCGAATTCAGAGGAGTTCCCCCCGGCCTGAACCAATTCTATTTTCTGCCGCACTGCTCAACAATCAAGATGGTCGACGATGCGAAGACGCGCGGAAACTGGATTCCCAGAGGCGCGAATGTAAGCGCCTTGCACCCTGGTGGCTAGTCTTCTACGACTGGGATTCCATTGGGAGCCTCAGCACGTCGGAATCATCGAAGACCCTAAGCCTGATTGGCTGCATACCGTCGAATACAATACCGACTTTTGACGGGGCCCAGTCCGACGGCAAAGCGGGCCATATCGTGCTGAAAATGCACAAATACAACCTTGTCCTAGGATACGTTTCTATTTACTGAAGGTAGACTCTCCGTGCAAGGAGTCCCTTCTTCTTGAGCATGACCCTCATCTCTCAGTACATTCAGGAACATACCTCCTATCGCCGGGTCGATTCTGTCGGCTTCCGATAATACCGATAGGCTCCACCGTTCTAGCCCATCGGGTGAGCAAGCCTCACTGTTTGACACCGCCAATCGGATTGCATCCACATACTTTCTAATTGCTCCGACTTGCTGAAAAGCCGCAGCATCCTTAAGCAGGCGATCTATCCGTGACTGCGCTATCCGTTTTTTCCGTTCGCATTCCGCGCGTTCGGCCTTGCGCTCTCGTTCCCTTTCTTCCTCTTCCAGTTGGGCTTTCCGTTCCACCCTCCATTGATAGCGCCGGACCGCAGTTTCGCGGTGCTGAAGCTCGGCGGTCAGAACAATCTGAATCGCAACCTCCGCGAGACGACTTTCCAATCTTCCGCTCTCGTCATTGTGCCAAGTCACCCGCTCCTTGTCGGAGCCGGGATTCTCGAGAATTGCTAAGCACAGGTGGCGCAACACATCATGATCTGAATCCACTCCCCACGGATCGCGAAAGATCTAATTTCACCATCCCTTCGTGGCCAAACCCTGCGCCTGATCCGTCCGCTCCTTCCGTCAAGGCTCTCCGCTTCGCTCCGATCAACGCCCAAACCGCGGCCTTGACGGCACGGACGGTCAGGCGCTTTTCCCCGCCACGAAGGGATTTGCTTTTCATTTGCGACTTCCCGCCGCGCCTCTGAGGAGCAAAATCCAAATCCACGGAAGGCGTGATTAGAAATGCAAAAGATAGAACGTAAACCGCTGTTTGACCTGGGCCAACTCGTCGCCGACATCCAGACCCTCGGGGCCGTCAATCTCCGCTGCTGTCCGGACGATCTCTCCGGTGCCACGGAAGTGAATGTCCAGAAACAGCCGCCAACGTCGCTCTGGCACTTCCAGAGTGCCCTTGAACGGGAGCCTTTCGGCAGGTACGGATTCCACGGCGTACGGCAATCCCCCTAAGATTACGCCGATGCCGTCCTGCGAATTCATCATTTCGGTCGCAATATTAATCGTAAAAATCATTCTTCCTTAGTCGCCCTCCGGGGGGCTGGTCTTCTGTTCGACGATCTTCTTCAGCCTGTAGGAAGTGCTTCTTCCACCGGCCTGTTCCTGCTCGATTACCCCGATGTGGATAAGTTCGTCTATGTCTCGAAGGGCAGTTCGCGAAGAAGCTTTCGTCATTTTCGTCCATTTCTCTCTCGTCAGTTTTCCTTCGAACCCACTGAATAGTTTGTTCAGGACTTTTGTCTGCCGATCATTTAGAGAGACCTTCCTCAGCTTCAAGGCCTTCCAGAACAGTTCCTTCTCCAGGGCGCTGCTTGTGATTTGATTCGATTGTTCAATGGCCCTATCTAGGCACCCTAAAAACCACGTTAGCCATTCCGTGATATCCAACGATCCAGACTGAGTTTTCTCAAGAACCGCGTAATAGTCTTTTCGTTCTTCGAGAATCTGCGCCGACATGCTGTAGAAACGCTGGGCAGTTCCGTCGGACCTCGCCAGACACACCTCCGTGATGGCCCTTCCGATTCTGCCGTTGCCGTCTTCAAAAGGATGGATCGTCACAAACCACAGGTGTGCGATCGCGGCTTTTAGGAGTGGATCTTCTTGCTCGTCGCCATCCAACCATCTGAGAAACGCTCCCATCTCCCGAGCGACTCGGGCAGCGGCGGGTGCCTCGTAGTGAATCTTTTGGCGGCCCATGGGTCCTGACACAACCTGCATCGGACCGTGACTGTCGTCGCGCCACGTGCCGATACGAAATTGCTCGGCGGTTGTCCGAACTTCGGGGAATAAATGCGCATGCCAGTCAAACAGGCGTTCTGCGGTCAGCGACTCCGTGAATTTCTGCGTCGCGTCCAACGTCATTTCCACGACGCCCTCCACATTTCGATCGCGGTGCTCTTTCAGTCCTCCCACATCGAGTCCTAGTTTGCGAGCGAGGGACCAGCGGACGCTCTCCGGGTCAAGAACTACCCCTTCGATCGCGCTGGATTTGATCGTTTCTTCTGTGAGTACCTTTAGCGTGGCGGTCCACCGGGACGCAAAACCATAGCTCTGCATCTTGCCAAGCAGTAAGCCTTGGCGCAGGCGGACCCCGGACTGCAAGGAAGCTAGCCTTTTTGTTTCCCATGTAAATCGAGGCCAGTCAGCAAGTTCGTGGATGTATTTTCTCGCCATATTCCCGCCGCAAAGCTCGCCACTAATCTAGCCATATTCTCGCCATTAATCTCGCCACTATCAAGTTCACCACCAGAATCAGAATTCTCCCGCTGTCAACCCGCAGGTGCCCATAGGAGGGCCTTACATACTTATATAAAGGATACGCTTCCCCAGCCCTTCCTGGCCAAACCCTGCGCCTGCTCCGTCCGCTTCCTCCGTCAAGCCTCTGCGCTTCGCTCCGATGAACGCCTAAACCGCGGGCTTGACCGCGCGGATGGACAGTCGCCCCACCTCGCCATGAAGGGCGTTTGTTTTTCATGACCGCGAACCGCGCTGCCATGGAGGGCAACGCACATCCCAAATAAGGAGACGAAACCATGAAATCCGAGGACGTGAAACAGATGGCAACCAACGCGATTGAGACACTGGCTACCGCGCTCGAAACCGGAAAGAGTGATGACCTGAAACGCTATCTTGCGGCGATGGGACGCTTTCACCGCTACAGCCCGCATAATGTGATGCTTATCGCCCTGCAAAAGCCCACCGCATCCCATGTGGCAGGTTTCCACACCTGGAAGAAGCTGGGGCGCTTTGTGCGCAAAGGAGAGAAGGCCATCTTCATCCTTGCGCCGATGGTGAAGACCAAGGAAAACGCGGAGGGCGAGGATCAAGACGGAAACCGCGTTCTATTGGGATTCCGCGGATGCGGCGTCTTCGATTACAGCCAGACGGAAGGATGTGAGTTACCGAGCATCGGCTGTGTTGTCGGAGATCCGACCCAATATCAGGAACGCCTGATCAAGTTTGTGGCCGCACAGGGCATCGCGCTTTCCAACGACCAGGCGATTCATCCCGCGCGCGGGATTTCCGAGGGCGGAAAGATCACGCTGCTTCCCGGCATGACGCCCGCTGAAAATTTTGCAACACTCGTGCACGAACTGGCGCACGAACTTCTGCACCGCGCCAACCGCGCCACGACAACAAGGCGGGAACGCGAGACCGAAGCCGAAGCGGTGACCTTTGTGGTTTGCACGCGATTGGACTCGAAACGGGAACCGCGTCGCGGGACTACATTCAGCTCTACAACGGCGACGCAAAACTGCTTCTTGATCGTCTTGAGAGAGTGCGAAGCGCAGCGTCGCAAATCCTCGAAGGCATCGGACACTGAATAGACGGTAACCTCGGCCTTTGCCCGAGCCTTTATTTCTTCGGATTTGTCGGCCCTTCTCTCCCTTCTTCGAGCGATACAAACCGCTCCTCTTCGATGCTCATGGTGACTGCCGTCACGCGTCCGACGACCGAGACTTCGCTCGGAAAGCGGAAGGTTCGCGTCTCCACACCAGAGTCCGGATGCGGAACCAGCGTAAGCACGCCATCCTTTAGTTCGCACCAACCACATGCGTACCCAGTGCGGATATCCAAAAAGTAGATTGGCCTTGCAAAATGAGATTCGCTTGAACTCTTCCTGAACGGGCCTTTGCGGATGCGATTCTGCTTCGCGTCGATTTGCACAAACGAGCCCGGCGGCAGCAAAGGCGCCATGCTCAG
>Ga0210394_10001817_pt1 | contig 31975 bp, 38 predicted proteins | sample IncBWC12MmetaG_FD_160121 | JGI IMG/M metagenome (GOLD analysis project Ga0210394, IMG submission 160121) | Forest soil microbial communities from Barre Woods Harvard Forest LTER site, Petersham, Massachusetts, United States - Inc-BW-C-12-M | ecosystem: Environmental > Terrestrial > Soil >... | reverse complement strand
CGCCGGGTTGACAAACAAGGGCCGCCCTTCTAGGTCCTCTAACGCAATCCCGATCGGGCTCGCCTGAAAAACACTAAGGAAGAGCTGGTCATCACGACTGGCCGATTTTGGCTCCTCATTCATGGGACGCGGTATAACACGCCGACTTATTTACTTCAATGGTGTTCCTGATTATCCACCGCCGGAGCTAACGGTTATCTACACTCACATTCGATATGAATATATCGATTTGGCTGAAAACGGGCATGTCTTACATTGAGTTGACAATGAGAGGAAATCCATTCCCGTACTGCTCTTTGTGGCGAATGTACGCCTCTCTTATTGGCGCAAGGCAATGCGGAGAGGGCAATTCGTCTCGAACAACTCTGTAGCAAGCTAGGCAACACACATGAATCGACATTCTGTGCGCATATCCATTTAGGGGTTTTCAAGCCGAAGAAAACGGGCGCGTTTTCAAATCGATCTGCGCTGAACACACCGCAGTATATTCCCGGTAACAATGGGATAGTTAGACTATACCTACCCCTGGGCAGTCCCCAGGGGCGCCGGGGATTGTTCTGACGCGACGACGAGGGATAGAGTAACGAGAGCGACATCAAAGAAAGTTCTGACCCGCACAGTGGAGTTCATAGGCAGCCCCCTTGTTCGCAACGTGCCGGGCTGAGTTTGACGTGACGATTCATGTGTCTTCAGTTCACTCTTCTTTGAAGGCGGCGAACCTCAGGCGACGTGTGGTCTTACTTACCCGCGGCGGCTGACCGCGCCTTTTCTGCAACCACAGGTCTGTGTATATTCAACTCTTTTAGTTGGCGCTCGGCGGTGAGCCAATCAGAAAGGTCGTGCCCGTCTTCGCTTCCGCCAGCGAGATAAAACTTGTAGGCACGTTCACGAATCTGTTCCTCAGTGGGCTCGAGAAGATTTCTACTTTCTGACATGTTCGATATCCTCCTCTGGACTTTTTTTCAAGTTCTGGACGGGCAGCCCATGGATCACGCTGTTCGGAAATGACAAGCATGTCAGGGGCTGAACTCCATCTGCTGTGTGCTGTACTTTAAGGTTAGCGCACCAATTCGGTGACGAATGCATTTCTAATTTGCGCAAGATGTTCGAGGGCGAGTCTCGTCTCTGTAGCTGTGACGCAAATCCCGAGCGAGACGGCTACTTCCTTGCACCGCGTGTCCTCAATGATTCGCTGAATGAAGGGGTAGGACATGCTCATCGTCCCGTGCACAAACCCGTCCGGACGAATCCATTTCGCGAATGCCACGCGCACTTGATTCGCAGTCATGCCGAAATACAGTTTTGCCGCGCGCTCCGGTTCGTTGAGCGGCAGGCCGAACTGACCACGCCCAAGTAGCCCAGCGGCGATTCTGCGTTGACTAGATTCATCCAACGGAATCTGGCGCAGCAGCAAAGCCTTGGCCTGCTGCAACTCGGCCGGAGCGACGTCCTCTTTCTGCATTGTGGTGAGATCCCGATGAATCATTTCGCCCGCTTTCGCGGTGTTCGTCGGATCGCAGGCGTAGCTCACTGTGTAAACCGTGCGAGTCTCCAGAGCATCCATGTCAACGTCTACATAGTAGACATAGCCGGTGGTCTGCCTTAGATCATGGTACAGCCGTGTTGCGTAGAACCCTCCGCCCAGAACATGATTACCAAGCTGCAGTGAGTAGTAGTCAGGATCGAAACGATTGATGGGAATCATTTGAGAGAGATTTACCGAATCTTGCAGTTGGGTCTGATCCGCGATGATCGCCGCCGAAGGCTTGTTTGGTGAGATAGCTGGCAACTCAAGATCTGGCTTTGGACCCCGAGCCTTCCAAGGTCCGAACCATTTCTGGACGACCTTGCGAGCTTCGTCCGGCGTAACGTCTCCGATCACGACAATGGTCGTTAAGTCTGGTCGTATGGTTTTGACGTAATAGTTTTTAACGTCAGCAAGCGTAAGCGACGCCACCGCTTGTGGCGTCACCTCGCGAAGGTCAGGATCGTCCGGTGGCAAAAGACCAACCGCAAGAGCGCGGTCAGTGCGATAAGCGGGGCTCTTCATGCGACCGGCAACGTGCTGTGACATTTGCCGCTGAGTGATTCTGAGCGCCTCGGCGTGCAAAGCGGGGTGCATTTCGTTTTCGGCCAGCAGCTCTACGCCACGCGAGAAATCCTCCTTCAGTACCTCAAGAGAAAAGCCATATCCAGCAGACTGGTCGGCGGCGATGTCGTCCAGCGCCTTTTGGAAGGAAACGCGGTCGTGACTTTTGGTTCCATAGTAAAATAGCTCGTCGAGCACGTCCGAGATGCCCTCTTGGCCCCGCGGCTCTTGCATCTCACTGTTGTGCCGTACATTGCCGAGCAACGTGATCGTCGGAGTAAGCGTCTCTTGCCGCACGATGAGACGGATGCCATTGGGCAACACCATTTCAAATGGCACAGGACTCGGCGGCGGCAGTTCAAGGTTCAAAAGTCGGGATGAAGCCCATGAGGGCAGCGTCACGATCTTTGTTGGAGTAGACGTTAGCTGCTCCGTTCCTCCGAATCCTTTTTGGTAAACCGGCTCGCCACTCGACACTGGTTTTAGCGTTGCCACAACGGAGTTTGAGTCGGTCAAGTATTCCTTTGCTACTCGGTTCACGTCTTGGACTGTGATCCGTTTCGCCCTTTCGACATCCTCATCAGGCGAGTTCAAGCCCCTGGCCGCTAGTGCATCCGACCAAGCCTCCGCCAGCCCTGGAATTGAATTTCGGCGAAACTGCGACCTGGCGATCACCCATCGCTTAGCGGCTTCGACAAGCCCCTCCGGCACGCCATTGGCCGCATAATAGCGAAGAATCTTACACATCTCTGCAAGCGCCGGCGCAGGGTCCTCACCAGCAGGCAACACCGCAGAGGCAAAGGCCACACTTCCCATACGATACGTTTCCGTGAGGTTGAACCCGGTGAGCATGGCTTTTCCTTGTGGCACCATTTCATACAGGTTTCCACGCTCACTCGCGAGTACGTCGACGAGGATCTTTGTCGCTGCGAAATCCGGGCTGCTGGTGCCAGGCATACGAAATGCGATGAAAACCTGCAGATCAGCGAGATTGCTCTCCAGCGTGAAGCTCTCGGACTTTACCGGCTGAAGCTTGATTTCGGGGCGCGGCGGGAGTTGTTTCCGAGGAATGCCGCCGTAAAGCTCTTTGACCTCCTCGAGTGCCTCGTCTGGCTGCACATCCCCAGCAATCACCAGGATCGCGTTATTCGGTGCATACCAATCCTGGTAGAACTGCCTAAGCACCTCTCCCGTGGTCGTGTCAAAGGATTCCTTGGTCCCCAGGGAATCGTTCGCGTAATCCGTGCCGGCGAACATATCTTGATTCAATCGCATGAGAGATCTATACATCGGGTCGGAAAGATCGCTTGCCACCTCCTGCTCAATTGCGCCCTTCTCCTGTATCCATTCCTCCTGGGAATCTTCTATGCTTTGCATGCACGCAGAGTCGACACGCAAGGCAATGTCGAGGTCCGCTGCAGGAACGGTGGAAATATATTGAGTGACGTTCTGCTGAGTATCGGCGTCGCCGAAACCGCCTAACTGCGCAAAAATCGCCGACATCTGATCCGCAGTCAGCCCTGAACACCCGCGAAACGCCATGTGTTCCTGGGCGTGCGCCATTCCCGGAGAGCCTTCCGGACTCTCGTCGCCTCCCACGAGATAGTTCTGCTCCACAGTTACCACTGGAGCCAGCGGGTTTCGGATGACCACCACTCTCATTCCATTGTCGAGTGTCGCGCGGACGACGTCGACAGGTGTTGCTGAGGGCACCGTAGATCTCGGTTGAGCAGGTGTGCGGTTGACCCGCGCTGTCGCAGTCTGTGGAATGAGGGACGCAACTCCGAAGATGCCCAAAAGTAGTGCCGCCGCAATCAGGTTACGAATGAGGGATTCCGCTTGCGCTTTTAACATTGGCCTTTACCCCCAAGCTCACAAATGCTGGACGATTTAGCCCGGTGGATACTGAAAGGTAACGCGATACGTGATGGGAACGCTGAATCGCCACGCTCAAGCGAATTACTCGGCCCCATATCTCGACTCGCGAGTGCCGTTCGAACTCTGCCACCCCGTGGGCTCCAACCGTACTGTCACTTCAAACAGCGCCACTCCACTGGCAGTAGATAGAGCCAAATGCCACGACCGGTACTTTTGCCGGTCTTCTCTCGGAGGCCCGAAAAGTTAGCTGCATCAGTGCCCGATATCGGGAGCTAAACAGGATTTTCGGATTAACTGATTAGATGGTGTTGCATCGACCGGTTGAGCTGGCAAGACTTTTCGGGAGTTGGCCTTGAGTGGTTCGTCGCGGTCTAGTTCCGCCAGCGTTTGCGTGGCTTCTGCGAAGTCGAAGCGTGTAGACTCTTGGTCTCAAAACTCTCTGTCGTTTGGGACTCTATGGCAGACCAGGTCACTCTTCTTAAAAACATTGCAAAGCAATCGGGGAAGAGTGTCCGTGCCCTAAACCTGTTTGATCCGCTCGCCACGCCCGAACTGCCACCGCTAGCCGCAAGGGCGCCCTCGCCGGACGCATTGCTCCTAGCAATACTGCCAGTAGTCGCCTGTTTGAGTTGATCGGGAGAATCTTCGAATGAATCAAGCGATGTTTACGGCAAAGAGCACGGAGCACGCGCCTTTGGAAATGCCTCAGGCAATGAAGACGCCACGCGCCGCCGCCATCGCTGGCATCATCTCATCCATACTACTTATCATAAGCCAAGTGTTAATCCGTATTTCCATTCCAAGCAATCCGCTGGGACCAGCGCTTGAAGTTATAAGTCACTCGAAGACCATCTCTGTCGCTTTGAATCTGTTGCCGTTTGCTGGTATTAGCTTCCTGTGGTTCATCGCCGTGGTGCGCGACCGCTTGGGGGAGCTTGAGGACCGCTTCTTTGCCACCGTCTTCCTAGGCAGTGGATTGCTCTACATTGCAATGATGTTCGTTTCAGCTGCACTTGCAGGAGGGCTCATCATGGTCTTAGGCAGTGGAACGGAAAACCTGATATTGTCTGGCGGCTATGCCCTTGGCCGCGCCGAAATTTATCAAGCCACGCAAGTTTATGGGATAAAGATGGCCGGCGTGTTCATGATCTCGACCTGCACGATATCGCTGCGAACCCGGATCGCCCCAAGGTGGATGGCGGTTCTCGGTTACGCGCTGGCGCTACTGCTTTTGCTGAGCATCGGAACGATTGAGTGGATTCCTCTGGTCTTCCCGGTATGGGTATTCCTGATCAGCGTACACATCCTGATTGAAAATCTCCGATGAAATTGCAGCGATTCGAAGTCTGTAGCCCATCGACTGGTTAGCAAGCTGCCATAGGACCCACATGACCACAATAACCTAGCATTTCGGGGCGTCGATTTCTCTACCGATAGAAGCAAATAACGTCAGCCATCATTGGATGTTATGCCAGCCTCCGATGTCAGTCGCCAAGCGGTCTGCTTCCGCCGGTCCCCACGACCCAGGTTCGTACATATGCGTCGGAGTAACGTTCCCCAGCAGTTGTTGCACGACTCTCCATGACACCTCAACCGCATCTTCCCGCACGAAAAGAAGCGAGTCGCCTTGCATGGCGTCGGTAAGAAGCCTCTCGTATGCGTCCACTTCGTCGCCCTTTGCGTGGTCGACGACGGCCAGTTCAACGGGCATGGGAGTCATCTTGACGCCAGGCCGCTTTACGCGAAGACCGGTCGCAAGGGAGAAGTCGGGCCCCAAACGAAAGCGATAGTAGTTATTCTCCGCGATGACGTTCGCCAAGGGCGGCCGCTTCAGTTTCACCAGCACCTCGGTTGCCGTGAGCTTCAAGCACTTGCCGGCCCGGATGAGGAACGGCACACCCGCCCATCTCCAGGAATCCACTTCGAAGCGAAGGGCAGCGTAAGTCTCCACAGAAGAGTCTGGCACCACTCCCGGTTCGTTCAAGTAGCCGCGAAACTGCCCGCGCACCAGGTGGGACGGCTTGATCGGCGGGATCATGCGAAAAATCTTGACCTGTTCGTCGCGGATGGATTCCGGGTACAACGACGTCGGGGGTTCCATTGCAAGCAGGGCGACCACTTGCAACAAGTGGTTTTGCACGACATCACGAATGGCGCCTGTTTCCTCGTAAAACTTGCCTCTTCCCGCTACTCCGAAGTCCTCGGCCATGGTGATCTGTACGCTTTCAACGTAGTTCCTGTTCCAGATGGGCTCGAGAACGGTGTTAGCGAATCGGAAATAGAGGAGATTTTCCACCGCCTCTTTCCCTAAGTAGTGATCCATTCGAAAAATGCTCGTCTCCGGACATACGGCGTGCAGTGCTGCATTCAGCGATTTGGCCGAGGCGAGATCGTGTCCGAATGGCTTCTCCACGATGATGCGCGCGCCGGTGGCACAACCGGACTGTTCCAGAGCCTTCACTACGGTCGCAAAGAGGCTGGGCGGAATGGCGAGATAGTGAGTCGGGCGTTGTGCCTCTCCAAGCTGGGTTCGCAGGGTGGAGAAGGTCGCTGCGCTCCCATAGTCTCCGTCGATGTAGTGAAGCAACTGCAGCAGACGGCCAAACGCGGCATCGTCCACGCCGCCTCCGAACTTCTCGATGCTGTCGCGGGCCCGATTCCGCAACTGGTCAATGGTCCACCCCGATTTCGCCAATCCGATCACCGGCACGTTTAGGGTTCCGTGCCGCACCATGTTGTGCAGAGCCGGGAAGATCTTCTTGTGAGCGAGATCTCCGGTCGCTCCAAGAAAAACAAAGGCATCGGACACGGAATTGGCCGCGGACAGATCTTCGCTCTCGATCACAACTTGTGACGTCGTCATGGACTCCTTGTGAATTTGGGCTAGTTTCCCTGCCAAGACTCTCGTATCGCGAAAATCAATTCCGAGGTTTGGCAACTTTTGGCTTTTCAACAAATCCAGAAAAGACTCAGTTTGTTTATCTGTCAGAGAGTTCTGGTTCACCCGTTCGGTATGATGACGGCACGTCCCTGGATCTTGCCGTCGTGAAGGAGATGGTACGCTTCGCTGGCGCGCTCGAGCGGAAATTGCTCGACCAGCATCTTGATCTTTCCGGCCCGGGCCAGGCCGATGACCGCCATGAGTTCAGGGATCGAACCCCAGTAGGGCGCGGCGACGGAGCATTCTTTCGCCGGGCTCTGGAAGTTGACGGGCAGCGCGCTGTTGCCGAGACCCACAATCGTCACATGGCCGAGCACACCCGATATTTGCGCCGCCATCTCCAGCGTCGGCTTCACGCCTACCATGTCGAGAACGACGTTTGCGCCCTGGCCGCGGGTGATGTCCTTGACTCGCTTGACCGCGTCACTGTCCGAGACCAGTGCCTCGTCCGCGCCCATCTTCTTGGCGATTTCGAGCTTGGCAGGCGAAGTGTCCACGGCGACGACGGTCGTCGCCCCGCTGAGCGCTCGCAATACCTGGATGGCCATCTGGCCAAGGCCCCCGGCACCGATCACGACGGCGGTGGACCCCGGCCCGAGCAGGTGGAGCGACCGCTTCACGGCATGATAACTGGTGAGTGCCGCATCGGTGAGCGGAGCAGCCTCACGCGGATCAAGGTTGCCTAGTGGGAGGAGAAAGCGCGTGGAAGGGACGACCATGTAATTGGCCATGCCACCGTTCCTCCCGAGCCCGCCGGGTCTCTCATTTGTCGGGTTCTCACAGTAGTTCTCCATTCCTACCCGGCAGTTTCCGCAGAGACCGCAGCCCCAGGGGCCATAGACGATTACTGGGTCCCCGACCGCAAACCCTATCGCGCCGGATCCCAGTTTCTGAATCCAGCCCGCGTTTTCATGGCCAAGGGTGATCGGAAGCTTTATCGCCTTCGCGCCCGCTGGCGCCTCCATCAGGTGAAGGTCGGAGTGGCAGGCGCCTGCGCCCCCAATTTTTACCAGTACCTGCCCCGGCCCGGGCTCGGGTACAGACACCTCACGGATTGCGCAAGGCTTCTGCCACTCGACCAATTGGAATGCTTGCATGATTGCTCCTCAGTCTCGGACTCCGTCGATGTCGATGAGGAGGTGTAGCGGGCCGCGGAAGAATTGGTTCGGTCGGTACGGCGGCGGGTCGACGACGAGCCTCGGGTTCTCCACGCGCTGCAGGAACACCTCGACTGCGGTGTTCACCTCCAGGCGCGCGAGCGGACCACCGAAGCAGATGTGGATGCCGCTGGACCAGCCGACGTGCTGGTTGTCCCGGCGTTCAGGGTCGAATTTGTTCGGGTCGGGGAACTGCTTTGGATCGCGGTTTGCGGCGCCGTACATGAAGAAGATGGGCGCACCCTTCGGGATGACCGTGCCGGCGATCTCGATGTCGGCGAGAGCGGACCGGCTGGGAAAGAAATTGACGGACGACTGGAGGCGCAGGACTTCCTCGACGGAGCCGGGGATCAGCTCCCGTCGGCCGCGCAGCAGCTCGAGGGACCAGGGGTTCCGCAGCATTTCCAGCACGCAGTGGGCGATCAGGTTGACCGTGGAATCATGACCGGCGAGGAATATCAGCGATCCATTGCCCAGGACCTCCTCGGGCGACATGCGTCCATCCGGGCCGTCTTCGTGCAGCATCTTTGAGAGCATGCCGTCGTTGGGCTCTTCCATGAGCCGCTCGATCAGCTCGGCCAGGTAGTTCTGCAACGCTCCCTGGCCCACGCCGCCCTTTTTAGCGCGAGCCTTTCCCTCTTCGGTAGCCGCCTCCGGGCCGAAGTCGATGCCCGCCAAGCCGTCAGCGACCCACTTGTGGATCATGGCTTCGTCCTTCAGCGGTATACCCATGATCCTGCAAATGATTGTGACCGGCAGCGGATAGGCGTACTCGTCGACGACGTCGATCCTGGTTTTGTCCCTGGCCTTGTCGAGCAGCTCGTTGACGATCCGTTGGCACTCCGGCTCCATGCTCGGAATCAGGTCGGGCGAGTGTGGCGGGCCGAAGTGCCGCATTGCCATGCGGCGCATGCGATCGTGGTCTGGCGGGTCGGACGAGATCATGCTCCGCCCCGGACCATACGCCTCTACCAGTTTGGGCACGTCCCCGGCCTTTCCCAACTGCGGTACCAGGAAACTGTATTGAATGTCCGAACTCACCCGAGGGTCGTGGGCCAGCGCTTCGAGCTCCCGGTACCCCGTGACGGCGTAGATGCCGTGCATCACCCGCGCCACCGGCGTCTTCCGGAGCTCGTCGAAGAACGGGTACGGATTAGGGCGATTCTCGAATTTCATAGCCTCAGCCCAGGCGGTCTCTGGTGTCGTATGCGTCTGTGTTGTTGGTCTCATATGTGCCTGTGCTGTCATATGTGCCCTCTCTCTTTTTCGGGATGTGCAGACTCGCGCATATCTCTCCCAATGAGTCAGCGGGGTCGCGCTCGGTACTCGGTGCCCCGATCAGTCGGGTCGTGGCCGGTCAAGACGACATCCGGAAGCCCTGTAGGGACGCCCGGATCCGGGAATCGGGCCGGGATAGGCTTCATACCGTTGGCCTGATCGAAGCCCGGCGGAGGGGGCGGGAACGGGGCCGATCGCTCGATCATTGCCCCGTAGTACTCCAGCCACTTGGCGTGGTCGAAGGTGACGGCGGCCACGATACGGCCTCGGCGACCATACGCGGCGGCGAAGCGGCGGTCCTTGACGGAGCCCTGCGTAATGACGATCTCGTCGCCGAACGGGCCTACGCCGACGCCTTTGATGTTGACGCCGAACTGTGCTGACCAGAAGGCGGGCAGCGGAAGGTGCGGCCGGCGGTCGGCCTCAACACTCACCATGTTGTGCGCCGCCACCCGGCCGCCGAAGACGGCATTGTCCCAGTGCTCCAGTACGAGAAACTGGTACTCGTACAAGACATGTGGGGCCCGCGCGATGTCGCCCGCAACGAAGATGCTGTCGGTCACCACCCCGTTGATGTCGAAGACGCGGCAGCCCGCGTCGCAGGCGACGCCCCAACGGCCTGTGGCCAGCCCAGCACCCTCCAACCATTCGGTGTTGCGGACCGAACCGAGCGACGCCACCACCACGTCGACGTCGAGCGTGGTCCCATCGGAGAGTCGGGCACGGCGGACGTGTCCCTTCGCGTCTCCCTCCAGCGACTGGACTGAGACGCCGGTGCGGAGGTCGACTCCGTGATCGCGTTGCATCTCGGCAGCGATGTCGCCGATAACACCTCCGAGAGCACCGACAAGCGGAGCCTCGGCGCGCTCGGCGACGGTCACAGCGAGACCGAGCTCGCGACACACCGAGGCCATCTCAGAACCGATGAAGCCGGCGCCGATAATCAGGACCCTCCCCGGCTTGGCCGCCAATGCCGCTTGCAGCCGGCCCGCCTCATCGGAAGTTCGCAGCGTGAATACGCCATTCAGCGCAGCCTCCTTTGGGTTGAACCATGGCCGCGCGCGGGTGCCGGTCGCGATCAGCAGGCGGTCGAACGGAACCTGGTCGCCATTGGCCAGGCGCACCTGCTTGTTGATGCGGTCGAGACCGATAGCGGCCACGCCGAGTCGCCACTCCGCATCGACCTTGCGCTTTCGCGGAAGCAAGGTGTCATCGGCTCGCACCCACCCCTTCAGTACCTGCTTGGAGAGTGGGGGGCGATCGTAGGGCTCGTGCTTCTCATCCCCGATGATGGTCAGCTTGCCGTTGAAGCCTTCGTCGCGCAAGGCTTCGGCGGCGCGGAGCCCGGCCAAGGAGGCGCCGACGATAACGATCTGGCCATTCGTCTTAAATTCCGCTACGAGATCCGCCACGAGTGCAGACTTTTTCACGTTTTCCCCCCTGGCTCGTCCAACCGGTCCACCAGAATCGCTTGCACCGGGCAGGACGCGGCAGCTCGCAGGACGTGCTGGCGGAGCGAGTCGTCGGGGTTGGGGTTGTACATGAGCGCCTCCTCACCGTTCAGTTTGAGGACAGTCGGCGCGAGCGGGACGCATTGCGCGTATCCTTGGCATCGATTCAGGTCAATCACAATTCGCATATCCTCCCCCACCTTTGATATTTCCCTTCAAATGCCAGAACGGTAGCTAGCATCGGCGAGTTGTCGGTCAACGTTTCCGGAACCGCGTGCGTGTGGATCTGCAGTGCGGTTCCGATGTCGGAATGGCCGAGGACTCGGCTTCGGCGGGCGTCAGAGCCTTGAGTGCTTACGCCGGTTGCGCTTTGTCCCATGAGGGTTCCTTTCTGTGAGCCCTAGCTAGTCACCCCAAATGATGTTGACCAATTGCCAGGGATTCCCATTGAGATCGAGCGAGAGTTCGTTGTTCTTGTCCAGCCTTAGCTTGGCTGCGGGGTACAAGACACCCGTACTCTTGCTCCTGTCCTGGTCATTCAAGTCTAGTTCGCCTCCGGTCAAGTTGTAGTCGACACTGCGGGTGCTGTAGTACGTTTCACCCATGCGAAGGAGGCGATTGGTGACAAATCGAATCTTCCGGCCCGTCGGAGTGGGGATCATGCGAATGAAGCTGACGTCATAACCTAGCGTGCCTTCAATCGCAATCCGCCCTACGGCTCTCATTTTTTCCAGCGCATTCACCAACCCTTGATTCTTGCCTTTCTCGAACGCCTCGATGAGGATCTGTCTGTCCTCTTCAGTGGAGTATTCGTTGATGATCATCCTCACTTGAAAGAGCTTCCCGGATTGGGTGCTCGTACCCTTGGCAGTGGCCTGAACGATCTCCGGCTTTGACTTGTCTTGGGATAGACCCGGAATTCTTCCCGCGATCAGCAATCCCAGCACGAGCAAGCTGCCGAGAATGAAGTTGTGAATCTTTGGGCCCCCATTTTTTATTTGAGACATTGGCTTACTCCTTTGGCTGTGCCCTCGCCAAGACCGAATATTTGCCAGAACAGGATCCTGCGAGCGGAATCCACTTCCCATCGACTGAATAGGGACGATAGCGGCAGTCCTGGGGCTGAGAACACTGGTAGTGTTGACAGGTCTTGTCGGAGAGTGAGAATTGGCAGAAAGCCAAATCCTGAGAAGAGGATTTATCAGCAATTTGCGTTCAGCTAGGGCGGCCAACAAGTTGCTCCGAGTCTGTTAGAGGCGCTGTTAATTCTGTCAGTCCCCAAAAAACTATCCGCAGTGAGAACATCGAGTTGCCGCGACGACTTCAGACCGACGTTGTGTCGCGAGACCGAGTAAACATTCTATGAACGTATTGGCCATCGACGTGGGCGGCACGAACGTGAAAATTCTCGCCTCAGGGCACAAGCAAGTGCGGAAGATTCCATCCGGGCGGAGCATGACAGCCAAGCGAATGGTCTCCGAAGTACAAGAACTTGCCAAGGACTGGAAGTATGAGGTCGTGTCGATTGGATACCCAGGACCGGTGCGCGAAAATCGCCTCAAAGCCGAACCTCACAATTTAGCCAAGGGATGGGTCGGTTTTGACTTTGCAAAAGCGTTCGGGTGTCCCGTCAGAATCATCAACGACGCGGCCATGCAAGGATTGGGCTCCTACAAGCAAGGGAAGATGCTCTTTTTGGGTTTAGGCACAGGCCTTGGTTCGTGCCTCGTCATCGAGGGCCGAGTTGAACCTCTGGAGGTTGCTCATCTTCACTACAGGAAGGGGACCTACGAGGACTACGTTGGCCGTCGACGTTTGGAGAAGCGGGGACGCACAAAATGGAGCAAGGACGTCGCTGACGTTGTGGCTCACCTCAGCAACGCATTGCAACCCGACGAAATTGTTCTAGGTGGAGGCAATGCCAAGAAGTTGAGGGAACTCCCGAAGGGCTGCCGTTTGGGCAGTAACGCAAATGCATTTCGCGGGGGCTTTCGCATGTGGGATAAGGGCGAGAGGAATCAATTCGGGAAAACGAACCGGACCACAATGCGCAGGCGATCGCGATAAGTCTTTCGCTGCCGTTGGCTGGTTAGCTTTTGTTGCCCACGGCAGTTATTCATGGCGTCGCCATCCCAAAAACAGAATGTCGCAATGGGGCTCGGGTTCGGTGCGTTTGCTATGTTCCCCCTGTACAGCTCAAGATGCTCTGGCTGTCATTTTGGCTGAGCTTCTCCTTATCGAAGGCGGTACCCATCGACCGTCAATTACCTCAGCTTTGGGTGCATACAGCCGCATTGTAAGGTTGAAGTCTCCTATCGGCGCTGGCAGCCAGTTGGATTCCATTTCCTTACTTGGCGAGTCGTGCGGGAAGTAGATATCGAGTGAGCCATCCGCGGTGTATCTCAGTTCGTCGCGGTCACCGATGGCGTTCCGCTTTAGATCATTGTCCGTCGGGAACCCGTCGTTGTCGTACAAGGTAACCGACCAGAAGGCGCTCACGGGCGGAATCTCGGTCTTGGAATACGTACTTGTTGGCCCAGGTCAGTGGTTTGCCTTCCGCGTCGCCGAGGTTTAGCGGGTAGACCGCGTCCTCTGGCAGGTTGGCGCCGAGACCGACCAGCGCCACTGAACACGGATACGATGGGCGTGTACGGAAACTTCTACCTTAAGCGGGCCATTCATCCGCCATCCGTTCACAACGCGGGCGAGCGTTGGAATCTTCGCGCGCATGGACTTGAGAGCGTCGGGCAGGGCGCGTTCCAGCGCACCCTTGACAACATCATCGGCTTTTTGCGGTATCGAAGGACCTGCTAGGCTCGATTCCGATCCGCCGCATCCGCGCGATGAGTGGCTCGTCCGTGATGTGCGGTGGGTGGAGCTTCATCAGTTCTGCTACGTACGTAAAGTACTTGCCTGCGGTCATGGTATCGACCTGTGTCATCGGTGGCCTCTTCATGTCCACAGTTGGATCAATCGTCGCCGGGACCAGCTGGGGAGCCTTGCCAAGCTTGTGACAGGGGCGTAATCGCGTGGCCATCTTGAACCTTGTGGACGGCCTCGTAATCTTTGGGCGCGTCTGTCTGGGTGCGACCGATGATCCAAACGTAGGGTGTGGGCGCGTCGATGCGCTTTGCGCCTTCGGGAAGCTTGCCCCGCCAATTCGGACAAACAAGGGCGAAGCGGTTTGCCCCAGTGCCCGTCGTACGTTTGCCGGGACATGCAAACACGTCCGTCCACATATGAAGCATCGGTAACAGGTAGTAACGATCCTGCGTGTCCGGCACAGAAACGATGAGGGGCTCCTTCGCGAGGTCAAGCCAGGCAATGGAGTACGGCGTGTCGAAATTCGGTCGCACGACATCGCGGAAGTCGGCAGGGGGGAAACGTCCGGACATTACTGAAGGTGTTCATCGGTCCGCGGCCGATGAACTTCCCTGCTTCAACGTTCACCGCCTGGCGCCGCGTCGCGTCCATCAGAACCAGCGGGTAAAGGTAGGTGTACGCCTCGATACCAATCTCGTAGGCTTCCTGTCTATTGATTGCCGTCATTAAGTGCCTCCTGATAGGTCACTTCTCTGAACAGGAGCGCAGCGACAAAGCTTCACGACCGATGAGATTGTTCCCAAAGAAGTACCGCCTCAAACTGTCAAGAGTTACAGACCATTGCGCTCGGTAAGAACTACGAAGACCAATCAAATCATCGGGAGGCAAATCGCGAAAACCTGGACGTAGCTCGAAAGTTCCACCGGAATGCGCCACGTTGATAGTGATTATTGGGATGTAGAATCCTAATTCTAGAACCGTATTACCTGCCAACGTGATTTGGCTCTTATTCGATTATTGCTCCACGGCAACGACGCCGGAATCTCGGGACGGTAGTGTCAGAAAGCTTCTAAATAGATCTCGCCTTGGTTGATTCATGTTGGGCCGCAGAGCCCAATCCTGAAAGTCGTTTCGCAGCGCACGGCGACTGTTAGCCAGGTGTTTTCTCGAGTCGTGCGGCCCGCTCCTCCGCTGGCATTCCCAGGGGGAACGGGCCCAATTCATCGAGCAGAGGAGGGTGAAGCAAATATGAAGTCGTGCGGATTTCTTTCAAACATTCGCTCACGAGATCGCAACACTCTGCAAGCTCGCTACCAACTTCCGATCTGTCGTTTAGCTTTTTGCGAGCGGACTCCAATTTCAGCTTAATTGCCGCGAGATTTTGGCCTGCACTATCATGGAGTGCCCTCGAAATCCTTCGCCTCTCAGCATCCTGAGTGCGCAGCAGCAACCCTGACAGATTTGGAACCAATTGTTCGGGACTCGAATGATCGGTTATGTGCACACTACCACGGGCTGTCTGCTGGTGCGTGGAGCATTGAACATGATCGATTTCGTATAGCCTGGGAATCAGTGTGACCTCTTCCGCTTCGTAGCAGCGATTGTTTTTATACGACGGCATGCGAGGACCTCTCTTTGAGTAGCTTTTCTGAGTTCCTTTTAATTTACTGACTGAACTCCCATTCGATACATTTGGAATGGCGGATTGAGTATTAAGTCAAGCAACTGACAAATATGACAGTGAGGGAATTTGATGTGATTTTTTTAGCGGGTTCTTACGCCGAACCTTACAACCCTATTCTTTCTTTCTAGAATCAACGTCAACGTCCAATAGGACGGTAGGCTTTTTTCTACTGCTGGTCTCCGATATGGCTCCCGTTTCCACTTCTTTCCTTTCAAAGCGCCGTCATTGAGCTGAGCACGCCGCGCGGCCTCAGCATTTGTGGGAGCCAGGCGATTCTGACGCTGGCTTATCAAGCGCTGGAAACTTCGAATTCAATGTCCTTTTCCCGGTCTCCAGGTTCACTCACGATCGATGATCGTACACTGCGCGATAGATATTTGATCCCGAATGCGGCCAACTTCACGGCATGTGCTAGCTCATCTCCAATGTCCAGTTTCTCAACGAACGCCGCGGCACCTTGCTTGACAAACTGTTCCGCTCCACATGAATCAATACTAATTAGAACAAATGGTATGTCACATCCAATACGATGGAGGATCTCCATCGCTTCAGGACCCGAAAGCACCGGCATCTGAACATCACTTATGATGACATCTGGATTTAGTGAAGCTGCCAACTCCACGAGCTTTCCGCCGTTTGACACGCTGCCCACGACATCAAATTCGAGACATAGGGAGCGAACTAATCGCCAGCGCATTTGCTCATGATCTTCGGCAATAAGAACCCGCAGTTTGTTCATAATGATTCACCTCATAAATTATTGGGGGCTGAAACTCAAAGTCTACGCTTAGGTGAAAGCAGCGTCGTTGCTGTACGGCAATGACAGCGAGGAAATGAACAGTCCTTGTGCCGATTTCAAAGCCAACTGACTGTAAAAAGTGACAGCTAAATAAGGTGCCCAAACCTTGCCATACTTCTAGCCCCAGTCTTTTAGAACTCTCTCACAGCTGGAGCGCACAATCGTTTGGCAGCGCCGGTACTTGTTTTGCGTCTAAGTAATATGCACGATGCAACTCTAACCTTGGGACACGAGCTATTGGGCCTACTTTGCAGGCGGGGGAGTCCGATCGCAATTGTCAGCGCAATCAAACCATGAGCCAGAGAGAAAAACTATGAGTTCTCCGTGGCAAACTCTAATTCTCGACGAACGTCCGCAGAAACCGCGTCGCTGCAGAGCTCTGACCGGGGAGCGATTCTTCGAGTCGGTCTTGCAATCAATCTCCGATCGGGTGTGTATCTTAGATCGAAATGGGGTCGCAATCTACACGAACTGCGGCGCGGAGACATTCGCAGCGAGCTCACCGGATCCGCTAGATAAGTTGGCCGTGGGCAACAATTATGTGAATGTCGCTGAAAGTGCGGTCCGAGAGGGAATTGCGTACGCAGTAGAACGATTGCGCGCGGTTCGCTCGGTGCTCCATCAGGAGCAGTTCAGTACCGAAGTCCAATATCCGTCTCCTTCCGAGCCATGCAGCCATGCCGTACTCATGAAGGTCGAGTCTATGCCTCAAGACTACGGAGGCGTGATTACCCGATGGCTGGACTTCGCCCTTCCTAACAGCGAAGTGCGTGCGGCACGGATAGGAAGCTTGGACCTACTGGCTAACTCGGCTCCCGTAATGATGTGGCGATCGGGTGCCGACAAGGCCTGTAGTTTTTTCAACAAAAACTGGCTTGAGTACACGGGCAGGGCTCTAGACCAAGAAGTGGGAAGCGGCTGGGCCGAGGGCGTTCATCCCAACGACGTTGATCGTATCGTTCGACAATACAATGAAGCGTTCGATGCTAGACAGGAATTTGTCCTGGAGTACCGCTTGAAAAAAGCTGACGGCGCCTACGGCTGGGTTTTAGATCGAGGTGTCCCAACGTATGAGGCGGATGCACAATTCTCAGGTTACATCGGTAGTTGTATAGACATTACGTCCCATAAGAGGTCGTTGGAAGCATTACTCGAGAGTGAGGACCGATTCCAAACGCTGGCAGATGTAGTGCCGATCGTGATCTGGACTACCGATTCTACGGAGCGTCGCACCTATTTGAACGAATATTGGCGTACGCTTACTTCGAAAGAACCGCAGGAAAGCCTGGGCTTTAAATGGCTGGAAGCGGTTCACCCAGAAGATCGACTATCGCAGCGCGCACGTTTTGCGGAGGCGGCGAAAACTGCACGACCTTACAGAGCCGAATATCGGATAGCTCGTGCGGACGGCAATTGCCTCTGGTGTCTGGATCTGGGTGCTCCTCAATTCAGCTCGGATGGCTGTTATGTCGGCCACATCGGAGCGTGCATTGACATTAGTGCCCCGTTGGAATTAGAAAAGACGAGGTGTGAATTTGTGAGTCGTCAGACGGCCGCCCAAGAAGACGAACGCAAACGAATTGCGTGCGAACTCCATGACGACATCAGTCAAAGACTTGCGCTTTGCACTTTGGAGCTCGGCAAAATCATAGGAGAAAAACGTAATGCGCAGGCGGCAAAGCTTTATCGAGACATGGTAGCTATTGCATCGGACATCCATCGCATTTCGCATAATCTTCACCCATCGACGCTTGCCCATCTCGGATTAGTCCCTGCCCTGCGAAGGCCTTCGCGAGACTTCTCCGATCACAGGCAAATCGCAGTGGAGTTTAACCACAGGAATATTCCTCCCCAAATACCGCACCGCACCGCGATCTCAGTGTTTCGCATTGCCCAGGAATGCCTTACCAACGTTTCGAAACACAGCGGAAGTCATAGGGGACTGCAGGTGGCATCCAGCTGGCTATTTCCGATACAGGCTGCGGTTTCGAGACGACAACACTCTGTTACCCGGGTCGGGGTCTCGGAATCACCAATATTAGCGAACGCTCGCGCATGCTAGCAGGCGCATTCGAAATCAAATCGAAGCCCCGAGGCGGAACAAAGGTCGTAATTTGGGTCCCAGTTAAGGCTATTGGCCAAGCGGCCAGTCAAGTACCTGCGTAGGTCTCTTCAGGAAGCATATCGTGAGACAAAGACTCGGTTTTCCAGCACTGTTTCCAGCGCGAGCTTGAGGTCGCGATGAAGATGAGACTTGAAAATATATCCTTGTGCTCCCGCTTTAAAGGCAGCAGTGACATAATCGGGGTCAGCGTGCATGGTCAGGAAGACAACTTTGCTTGTGAGTCCGGCTTTTCGAATGGCTCGAGCTACCTCTATCCCATTAAGCACAGGCATCTCGATATCCAACAGGATAATTTCTGCATGGGACTTTCGCGCGGCATCAAGTCCCGAGCGACCGTCGCGTGCAGTGCCAACTATCTTATATTCATCGATCAATAGCCCACTAACTTCATCCAGAAAACCTGGGTGATCGTCTACCAGAAGCACAGTCGTTTTCTTTTTGAGAGACATATCACACTGGCATACTTATGGCCACTCTCCGCTCATGAACCGCAATATTATCCTAGTTGTCTCACGCGGGCCGGCGGTAGAATACTGGCAAAAGTGGAACCTCTGCCTTCCGAGTCTCCACCAGGAGAGGACGATGGCGATGAATATAACGCAAGCAGGTCTTGGACAACAGTCAAATAGCGAGCTAGGTTAGTAAAGCCTCAAAATGAACAGGCATCAAGTAGGGGTGATCAATCGCTCCTTCATGGCGAATCGAAGCAAGTCCGAGTTTGTTTTCAAACCGAATTCGTCCATGATCTTGTATTTATGGAAAGCTATGGTCCTCGGGGTGACATGAAGTACGTCTGCAGCTTCTTTCATAGTACGACCCTCGGCGAGTAGCTGAAGAACCTCACGCTGCCGCGAAGTCAAGTGTTTCGTGTGCTCAGTGCGCGGATCTCGGACGAATCGATCGAATAGTTTCTGTGCTATTCGCGGCGTCACATAAGACTTTCCCTTTAGTACTTCCTTGATTGCGTGGATCAATTCGGTGCCAGCAGAGTTCTTCAGCAGAAACCCCGAAGCCCATTTCTCGATTGCGGCGGCTGCGATCTCGGAATCCTCGTTCATCGTGAGCACGATGACCTTGGCTTTAGGCAACAGTCCCTTTAAGCGTTCACCGGCATCTTGTCCGTTAAGCAACGGCATCCCCAAATCCAGGAGTACAACATCTGGTTTGAGTTTAGGCGCGACCTCAAGCAAATCTCTGCCGTTAGAAACTGTTCCTACAACTTCAAAGGTCGGCTCAAGCAACTTTTTGAATGCCTCGACGACAAGCGTGTGGTCGTCGGCTATCAAGACATGTGGCCTGATCGCCATTTGGCTGGACTGGACCCAAGCTCAGACTAAGCTCGTTGCGCGCAACTTCCAAACTGTCAGAACTAACAGTTGACTCGCCCGAGGGGTTTGAGGCGCTGTACTGCAAAACCAGTATCTGTGAGCGCTAGCAATGATCGCCCGATAGCTAAGTCGATGACCATTATTCTATATAGAGCTGCGGATCGTGGATCTGCTTGTCACATATGACACCCAGCAGCCTGGCCCCCTAAGCGTTAATTCCAAACTCCATTCGAGGGAAACCCTACAAATCGAACAACGGATTATCCCTTCCCTTAGATGCTATCAACAGCATCCAAGAGCAGTTCGCCAGCAAGTCCGAATCCTGTCTGGCAACAAGATGAACGGCATTGAGGATCGCAGAATCTAGCAGACTCCGTCGCACTTCCGAGATGTAGTCGAGTGTCGCGACAGCGGCTGTGCGGCCTGACGCTTGGCCGTCGCCAACTTGGCAGTTGCATTTGCAAATCGGCTTCTTATATCCCCGGGTTTCCGAGGCGAATCACTAGCCCGCTTTCCCTCTGTCACTTCTAACAGTTACCTGCAAACAGAATTGCAATCTTAATAAGGCATCATGCACCCGGGAGAGTGAAATGGCGCTGGATCACGAGCAAAGAGTCGTAGGTACACAAACGAAGGTTCTGCCTCCTCCTGGCAGAGATATGGTTTGGATTCCTGGTGGCACTTTTCTAATGGGATCGAACGAACACTACGAGGAAGAGGCGCCTGTCGACTCAGTTACAGTCGAAGGTTTTTGGATTGATAAGTACAGTGTGACGAATGAGCAGTTTAAGTTGTTTGTTGAAGCTACAGGCTACGCTACGCTAGCAGAACGCCCTCCCAATCCCGAGGACTATCCAGGGGCCAAACCAGAACTACTTGAGCCCGCGTCAGTCGTGTTCGAAAAACCAACTGGCCGTGTCGATCTACGGAATCACTACAACTGGTGGTCCTATGTGCGTGGCGCAAACTGGCGTCACCCTGAAGGGCCAGGAATTTCGATCAGAGATCGCCTTAAGCATCCTGTAGTCCACGTTACTTACGAGGACGTTGAAGCCTACGCCAAATGGGCAGGCAAGGAGCTACCCACCGAAGCTGAATGGGAGTATGCGGCGCGAGGAGGGCTCGATGGCGCGACTTACGCATGGGGCGAAGAGTTCGCCCCCGGCGGCAGGCAAATGGCAAACACATGGCAAGGCGAGTTTCCGTGGCTAAACCTTCTCACCGATGGATATGAGCGAACGGCCCCTGTTGGGCAGTTTCCGCCGAATGGCTACGGCCTGTTCGACATGATCGGTAACGTATGGGAGTGGACGAATGACTGGTACACCACCCATCACGTCGCGAGCAAGAGTTGTTGTGAAAGCTTCAACCCAAAAGGTGGCGAGCGCGAGAACAGCTATGACCCGCAAATGCCAACGATAAAGATCCCCCGTAAAGTAATTAAGGGCGGGTCCTTTTTGTGCGCGCTGAATTACTGCCAGCGCTACCGCCCGGCGGCACGCATGGCGCAGCCGGTGGACACCTCGACCTGTCACGTCGGCTTCCGATTGATTTTCAGGTCACAACGCAATTCCAACAAATATGCAGGTCCCCACACAGTTCACTTGTAGAGAAGCAGGACTCGACTGGGAGAGCGCTCGAAACGTATTCGCTCTCAGACGCAAATATGCCGGTATGTCCATCCAATCCATTACGCAATATTGGTGGCGCAGCGGATACCAAAAATGGATGCGGAACGCCAGTCCTATCCTTCGCCAAATTCACATGTTATCCAGGGCACTAAGGCATCCTCAAATGCCCTTCCGTTCCAGATTAGTCGCCGGTTGTGCGGTGGCCTACATCTTTAGTCCGATTCAACTCATCCCGACTTTCATTCCGGTTATCGGTCAGCTTGATGACTTATTTGTTCTTTGGTTGGGAACCAAGCTCCTGCGAAAGCTTACGCCACGAGCAGTTCTTGAGGAATGTGAAGCCCGGGTGATCTCTGGGGGCTCACACAGCTCTGTCGGGTCGCCGAACCCGAACGAATCGCCAAGGGCACACGACAGCTTGGCTTGATTGTATCGGTTCAAAAGGGCGGTTTGATTTACTTTGCAGCGTTCGGCGGCAGTTGGTCTTTACTTCGAAAGCATCGAAGATCATGGCTAAGTCAGATTCGGCCGTTAGAGGATCTTTCTTCCGGGGATTCGAGTCGGCCGTTGCGAACTTGGGTCTTTACAGTTCTGTTCTACGGTAATACTCGCCAAAGCGGGTCAGCACTGGTACGCAATCGCGGCTACCGGTTCCGGCTCCTAATGGAATAAGCAACTCCGATTACCAGTCTAAGTTGACTCTGGCCCGCATTGGCCAAGTGGGTCCTCAAAAAATCCAGATTAGCTCGAGCAGCCCAATGGTCGCTAAACACGTAGTCTGCGCCACCGCCGAGCATCCATGAAAAGGCGTTGTCGGAAGCGGTTTGTTTTATGCCTGTGCTGGTTTGTTGCACTGCAGAATGCAGGTAGGTTCCCCCGAGCTGAAACTCTCCAAATGGCATGAATTCATAGTTTTTTATCTTCTTGTTGGCAAAAGCAACGCGCGGGCCGAATAGGTAATTTTCAAGGTGGTTTTTGATTGCAATTTGGCCAATAGGCGTTAATACAAAATTCCCGATGCTCGACGTATTCCAAGTATCGTCATAAGAAAATACGCCTGACACCCTAGGAGTAAACCAATAATCGGCACCTGCATTGAAACCGTTGACGCCGAAATTGCTCGAAACGTATGCCCAGCCGCCTCCCACTTCCAAGTTGTGCAAGTTTTGCGCCATTGAACGTGTCGAGAGTAGAAAAAGCAGAATAGGTATCACAAGTAAGTTCTTCATTTGGCCTCCAATCGGTTGTCTGGGTCGAATGCACCACTTACGATGGAATGAGATGTGTCTCACTTGTTTCTAGCTTCCTGGTCGTTTGGGGGATACTGTTAGTCTTTACAGGGAGCCGTTGCCGCCGTGAGACCTTCTCGCGCTTTGGCTAAGCGCGTGCGTCGATGCCCAAGGCAGCCGTTGCCTCTAAGACGCCGTTCTTGGGCGCTGCGCTGACCGAGCACTCCCCGATATCCAAACTCACCCGCCAAATCAGTTATTTCTGACAGTTACAACTCACAGCCGAAAAGCATAGAAAAACCATAGCTGGTTACTTCAGTGGGAACTACAAATGCCTACCAGGCCACGCATCTTGGCAGCCGGCGGCCGTACGCTCATAGTCTGGACGTTGGCGAAATTACTTGAAACTCGCTTTGAAATTGTGGGAACAGCGGCCGACAGCAAAGAGTTGGTCGAGGTGGCTTCCAGACTCAACCCAGATCTTGTGATTTTGGATAGGAGATTGCGGGATGCTGGTGACGAGCTAAGAGGACTCCTGCCGAATACGAAGCAGATCGTTCTCACGATGGATGAGGACTACGAACTGGAATCTGTGTCTCTAAAGGGGTGGGTCTCTGGATTTCCTTCGAAAAGTCCCGCGGGGAGGAAACTAATCCTCACTATTGAGAAAGTATTGAAGGGAACATCCAATATGACTCCGGGAACGCCACAGAAGGCATTTGATCGCTTTCTCCGGGATCTGCGTGCAAACCGCGAAAAGCGTCTGACCCCACGACAGCGCGACGTCCTTCGTCTACTCGCCGAGGGCCGCACGATGAAAGAAGCCGCTGAGGTGCTTCACGTTACTACGAGGACCATCGCTTTCCACAAGTACACAATGATGGAAGCATTTGGTCTGAAAACGAATTCCGATCTATTCCGCTTTGCGATTAAGAACCGAGTGATCACTGTCTTTTGACGAGTGCAGTTTCCTGATAGTGAAATGCGCTTTAAAATAGTTCTCCCGTTCGAGGAGCCTCTGCCCATACCGTACGCGCATCATCTTGATTCGGCCGGAGACTCCATCCCGGCTTTCGCGAAGGCTCGAAGGAAATTAAGCCTTTCAGAGCTAACTATCGTGCTTTTTGGTAAAACCCTTCGGGCAGGTCCGCATTCCGAAAATGCTTAGTTATAGGGGAGAGTTGAGGTATTGATCCAGTTTATGCAAGAGGCTCTTGTGAACTCGGACCTGTCGTTCTGTGGAATAGCGAGCTTGGATATGCGCGGAGCATTGGAACTGGTCAGCGACACGTTCGAGGAGGCATTGGATCGTACCGTGGTCGCTCTCATAATACTTGCCCGATATAAGCAAAAGCTGCCGAGAGCCAACCGGGATGTTGACGAGATGCAATTGGTCGATGAAATACTCGTCGGAACTCCCCGAATTGCTGAGGGTAAGCGGCAGCACTTGCCATTTGCTCTTGGGTGGTCGTATTAGAACGTAATGGACCGGAAACCGTCCTGTATCCCAGTTCGGATTCTTTGATCCGCAACGCCACCACTCAATCTGATAAGGATCGCCAGTGCCATCAAAATCCACGGTGGCGGTTGTCAGCTTGTCACAGGCTTTCAAAAAGGCCTTCGCGATCACACCATCACGGCGGGTCAGCTCCTGATTACTCGACTGCGGATACATGGTCGCAGTCAATAGAAAGAGAACAATTAAGACGATCCCCACGGCCCAGGGCACGGAGGGACAGCACAGCGCTAAGCGGGGACATCGTTGGTGGGTTCTCACGGTGCGAGCAGTCTATGGGTCAATCAGTGGGTGACGATACTGGCCCATAGGGCGAAAAAGGGGAATGAGGAGCCTCATATGATCCTGCCCTTGAGTGCGGCCCTGCTTAACGTTTCGGTCCGGCGAATCATAGCGCCGGAGCATATACAACTTGTGGAGAACTAAGCAAAGTCGATGTAGTAGCTATTCCCCAGTCTGTGTCAACGAACCCTCATTCCTAAAATCCGATCGGTTTGGAATTTAGCAGCCTTAAGCTCCTGGCAGAAGCCCTGTAACTATTGACAGTTGTCCTCTCAGGTACCTTGTGGAGAATGCGAGGTTCAGCGTACGTAGTTAGTCAGCATCTAGAGCACGTTCGTAAACGGGGTAGCCACCTTGGTCAGTACTGAATGCAGACGGAGCTTGCTTATGCAGTCGAAAAATCAGCAAGATTCGCAGCCGACATTTTGTGGCGAAGTTGTGGAAGTGCAACAGCAGCTACAATGCTGGAGTCTAAAGGCGACGGAGCCATGGCCCACACCTAGGGCGCTCGCCTTTGAATTGAGCGCGGATATCCCTCAAAGCGAGCGGATTGCAGCGGCGATTTCTGCCTGAAAGACGGAGCACCCTTAACCCTCAGAGCAGGGCTTCGTACCTGTCAGAACGCTCCCGTTGAAGCCATCTGAGACGAGGTCAACGAAATGCATAGTCCGGTTACAATTTGTCCCGTAACTAAGCCACTCTCGGTCGCACTCTTTAAGGGCCTCGGCAATCATGAGATTCCTGTCATACGCGCTGCGGCAGCGAAACGAACATTCGAGGCGCCTCAGATCATCATTCGTGCCGAGGAACCTGCGGTTCGTCTCTTTGTCATTGAGGTTGGCAGCGTGGACTACTACATTGTGACAAACGACGGGCGAGAAATTCTGCTACGTCGACTCATGCCGGGAAATGCTTTCGGGTTCGCGACTTTCCTCAGTGAGCCGATTGGTTATCTCGGTACGGCTAGAGCGGTCCGTAAGACTCAGACGCTCGTGTGGGAACATCGAGTGGCGCGTCAACTTGCGGAGACCTATCCACGGCTGGTCGAAAACGCTCTCCATGCCTCCCTGCACTACATTGCTATGTATGCAAAGCGACACATGCGACTCGTATCGAACACGGCTCAGGAGAGAGTCGCATACGCATTGACTAACCTTGGATCGCGGTCGGGACACATGCTTCCCGGCGGGGTGGAAGTCGACATCAAAAACGAGGACCTGGCGTCTTTGGCGGACGTGAATTTATTCACTGTTAGCCGGATTTTAGGAGCATGGGAGCGGCAAAAGGTAGTCTCAAAGAGCCGCGGGAAAGTCCTGATTAGGTGTCCCGAAAAGATGCTCGCAGCATAGGGTCTGTGAAACGTGCCCGTATCAGCCTAATTTCTGCTTTTCGTTGGTTTGACAGCGACGACAGCGCATATTCCGGCTGGGGCCATTTCATCACAGAACCGTACTGCCTACAGCCTCACCACCGTGTTGCGATAGCTCGTACGTGTACCTGCCCTCCGCCCTCTAGGCGGCCTCAGGTAGGTAACAACGATCCGTGCCCGGGTGCTCAGAAGAACGGATGAAGACTCGGCATTTGTGGTGGAATTCAACCACACGATATTGTAGGCTCCGTGTGAAATTCGGATCGTCCCCGCTTTGATTCCAGGGCTATTAGGCTCTCTTTCTCGTCCCCGGAGATTGTCGTAATTCCTGCATATGTCGCTCCAGAGCCTGCGAGTTCAGACTCATCTCTGCGAGGAGCGCCCTTGGAAAGAGTTCGTATCATTGTGGCTGATGACTATCCCCCGTTTTTGCAGGAACTTGTCTCGCTGCTGGCGGTCGAGTTCGATGTCGTCGCAACAGCGGCAGACGGTAAGTCGGCGTTGGACCTCATTAGTCGTTACCAGCCAGACCTAGTAGTCTTAGATCTACAAATGCCAGAGCTAGATGGCATGGAGGTCACCAGGGAGTTGGCCAAGCATTCCCCAGTACGCCCGTCGTGATTTGCTCAGTGGAGACTGATAAAGAAGGAGGCTGTGCGAAGGGCAGGAGCGCTAGCTTATGTTTTCAAGATTCGAGTCCGAAAGGACCTGACCCTGGCTGTGGAAATCAGCGGTTCAGGGGCAGACCTTTTGTGTCACCAGAACCGCACTGAACGACACTTCTTCTGCGGACTTCATCCGTCGGCGAATTGGCTGTATCGTTGTTCCAATCTGCAGAGGAGCACAACTTAACTCCTGTGTTGTATTGTCGAGAATTAGCTCATTAGTTACCCTTGCTCCTTCACTTCCGCAAAACCGCCGCCTCAAGCACACGACCAATTTGCATCCCGTGAGTTTGGTCTGTTCAAAAGGACCCCGCATCGCAGATCGCACCTGGAGAATTCAAATTAAAGGTTGTTCCAGCGCAACGACAACTGTCGGCCCCTTAGTTTCAATCGTATCTTGGTCTCTGACAAACGCGGGAGGTGTAATTTGGTTGGAACGTGTGACACTTGTGGTCGCCTCAGCGAGCTATTTCAATTGCCTGATCGCAAAGATAGAAATTGCGCTGAGTGCAATGCCCATATCTCAACACTTATCTTTCTTTATCGTGAGTGGCAGATTGCGGATCGTGACAGCGAGCATTCCGCAGACCTAGAAGACCAGCTTGTATCGGTTCTTCACAGGTCCCTTGGACGTTGGCTTGGGGCCTGCGGCAACGCTTCGGCACAGTTTTGTGGATGGCCTGAAACCGCACAGAAGGAAAACGAAGACTACTTAAACTGAACCCACAGCTTTGCGTCGCCACCATTTCGTATTGCGATTAGACTACTGGAGGGCTTCTATCACGCTCCCTTACTTTCGTGTGCTCGAGTTGAAAACGGTTCTGCGCAATAGTAACCTTGTCGTCCACGGATTCCGTGGACAATGAATGCAACTTCGACTGTCTAAGTTCCTTTCGGTGTCGCTTGCTCTCATTTCATGACTAAATCGACATGTATACCTGTGTGAAGCCGTGCTGCGGATAAATATTTCCTTCAGAAAAAGCTACCCCCACACGCCGCTCAATGCTGAACGCTTGGGTAGGAATTCTCATCGTTCTGGGGTTCGTCCCCAGGATTACTCTGAAAAGCTGAAGAACATAAGGCTCGCCAAGTAAAGGAAGGGCAGTATCTTTCGGGGAAAACTTCGGCTGCACCGTCACAACCCCCGGCTGGTCAGGTGCGGCGGGCAGTGTTACGGCACGGGGCGACATCGGCCACATTCCCACAATGCGTTTATTAGAACTTACGCTGTCCATTAGCTAGAGGAGAATCCTGTTACCCGGCAATTATCGCGATTTGCCGACCGACAGCCGATCAGCCTACATCCTTGGCCGAGAGTAATGGCCTGTCACTCTTGACAGTTACGTTACATGGAGCCCCAGAGACAGAATCGTCGAGACTGCGGAGACTTGGGATTTTCCTAGCCGGATCACCGAAGCGCAGAAAAAGAAATGAAGAAACTCTTGATTGTTGAATCTTCCTCTTTCGCCGGCCTGAATACCAGTATTTTGAACGAATACTCGTCAAGGCGAAGCTTTCTCCACATGACTGTGGGACGGACAGTTGGCGGATTGGTGAGCGCGGCGGGAACGGAGTTTGTGAACCCACACCGGGCTATGGCGCAGACGACGCTTAGCCCTGACGTCGCGCTGCAGGAATTGATGGATGGCAATAAGCGTTTCACGGCTGAACGCCCGACAGCCTACGAGCACGACCTTGCCATTTTGAGACAACATACTATTGAGAAGCAGGAACCGTTCGCAGCCGTTTTGTCTTGTGCTGATTCTCGCGTACCCGTTGAGTTAGTTTTCGACCAAACGATCGGTCACATCTTTGTTACGCGTATCGCCGGGAATATTGCCACTTCGGAGATCATCGCGAGCCTCGAATATGGTGCAGGAGTGCTAGGCGCAAAGGTCATCCTGGTGATGGGACATGGTGGTTGCGGCGCGATCAAGGCTACGATTCAAGCCAAAGAAGTTCCCGGGCAGATCAGTGCGCTCTATCCGCATATCCAGCCGGCGGTTGATCAGACCGGGTCGAACCTGGAGCCAGCCATCAAAGCAAATGCCAAGATCCAGGCGACGCTTCTGCGACAAGCCTCGACCGTTATTTCCGGTTTGGTGAAAGAGAACAAGCTGAAGGTTGCCGCCGCGTATTACGACATCAGCACTGGTATCGTGACGCTGCTGGTGTAGGCTGACATCGCCATTTGGGTGCACATCCCTTCGCCGCCTTGGACTTTGGGCCAGGAGTTCGGGCAGCCTTCACCATGCGGCCTTCAACTATATTTGGCCTCGCCCCAGAGCCAGAGAGTGCGTCCGTTAGGTACGAGCACACAATCCAGGCACCTAATTCAAGTGAGGCTGATTATTAACGAGTACTCAACTGAGGAGGACAGGCAGATGCTCGTCGACGCATTCGACCAGGGCATGAATGAAGGGTTGGTCATACATCATTACGCCAATCCACACTAATGCCGTCATCCTGACATACTCGTATTTCAATGGCGGCATTCTCTTCGATCCAACCATTCCGATTACAAACGCAACTTCGCAAATTCACGTATCCTTCCTCAGCCTGTTTCACACGTTCAGCTTCTTCGGTCGATCGGCCAGTCTCACTGCCGCCTTGCCCTACGGCATAGGCCGATTCCAGGGCCTGGTCACCGGCGCACCCACAGAAGCGCAGATCTACCGTTCTGGCCTCCTTGATAGCACATTTCGCTTTTCCGTAAATCTAAGAGGCGGCCCAGCTATGCCAGTCAACGAGTATGCAAATTGGCCGCAAAAGACGCTCCTGGGTGCGAGTTTCACGCTGGTGGCCCCAACCGCCCAATATGATCCGAGCCGGCTCATCAACCAGGGCTCCAACCGATGGGGTTTCAAACCAGAGCTTGGCTTCTCTCACGGCCGGGGAAATTGGCTATTCGACGCCTACGGAGCCGCCTGGTTCTTTACGATCAACCCTGAGTTCTTCTCCCATAATGATTTGTCTCCCGGCACGAACACAAAAGCGGAAGCTCCCGTCGGCGCTTTTGAGGGCCATCTCAGTTACGATGTGAAGCCGCGCCTTTGAGCCTCCCTGGATGTGAACTTCTCGACGGGCAGCCGCGCGAGCGTGAATGGAGTGCAGAACCTGGGCACACTGCAAAGGAACTCACGAATTGGAGGCACAACTTCCATTCCGATAAGCAAGCATCAGGCGCTGAAGTTCAGCTACAGCAAAGGCGCCTACATTCGGTTTGGTGGAAACTACCAGAACATCTCCGCTGTGTGGCAGTATTCCTGGTTAGGCAGACCTAATTAGGTAAACTCTCCGCTCTCTGGGGCCTATCCGTTCCACTTCGCTTTGGGGGCCACGCCTACCGCGTCGGGCGTAGGACTTTGCACCAGAGCAGAAGTAATGGGAGCGATGCGAGCTCCTGCCGCTTCCACGATTTCCATGATGTGTATCTGTAGTTCACCCTGAATCTCTAGGAAGCTGCTCCAATTTCGAGCGAAGAGGTAGGCAAAAACCTCTATTTCTAGAGCCGCCGTACCGAAGGAGAGAAAGGAGACGCGAATCGAATTGTTTTCGACACCTGGATACTCTTCCAGCATCTCGCTGAGGCCGCTAAGGACCGAGCGCAGCTGTACAGGTGTTGTGTCGTAGCTCAAACGGAGATTAGGATGGAACCAAAATTTGTCTCGCAGCGAGATGTTTTCAAGGCTTGCGTTCGCCATCTGTCCATTCGGGACACTAACTATCGTTCGATCGAGCGTCCGGATGCGAGTCGACCGCAAGCCGATATCGTCGACGGTACCGCGAGTCTCTCCTACCTTCAAATTGTCCCCCACGCGAACCGTCTGATCGAAGATTACAGAAACGCCCCCGACTACGTTCTCTAAGGTCTTCTGTGCGGCGAGGGCAATAGCGATGCCGCCTACGCCGAGTCCGGCTAGTGCAGCCGTGGGACTCAGACCGAAGTACTTGAGGCCTACCAGAATCCCGATGAACACAGCCAGCACATCGATCACTCGCCGCACGAGGCGCGCAATCGACACTATCCCGGAGCTCTTGCTGAGCAGCAAACGCCGATAAATGCGCTCCTCCGTCCAACTGTTCAAACGGATGAACAGCCAGACACAGGACACGATGATGAGGATTGTGGCGACCGTCGACCAAAACTGTCTAGCGAGGAGAGGGAGACTAACCTTGGTGATTGCCCAAAGGATAGTGAAAGCTATTAGCAAAAGACGAACGGGCGTGGGCAGAACCTCAGGATCCGGCAGATTCGCCTTCTTCAGGAAATAGCGGCGCACCTGTCCAACCATCCGGCTCAGCAGACGGCTAAACATGACTACCACTAGATATAGGAGCGGCAGTCCCACAAAAATAGCAAGCAACTCGAAAAGGGGAATACCCGCGAGTCGAGTGTTCAGCAGAAATTCGGGTGGAGGGTTGTCCGCGGATACTCCGTTCATCTCTTTGTACAGTTCTGGAATCGCTTCCAAGGTTTTGCTAGAGAACAACCAGCGATAGCCGACTTTCCCAAGGTCTACGCGCTCGAGAAGAATGTCTACGTTACCGTTTGCGCTGGCGATGCTTCCCACTCGATCTATGTTTGGCTGGATCGGATCCGGCAGAGAACCTTCGGGCTTGTCGCTGAGCTCCTCGAGCTTGGCGGGCAGCCGCCGATCAAGGACAACGAAGAGTTGGTGAGCAACACTGGCCGCAGATTTTCCGCGCAGGCCAGTGTTTAGGTACTGGGCGGCGATCTCATCATTGTCCTTCCGTGCGGCGTTTAAGAAACCCAGAACCGTACCACGGGGTGTAGTGCGCCCCAGTGTGTCCTTGGGGAGTTCCGGCTGAGGAGTGGAGGGAACAGCGGGAGCAATTTGCTGCGCCACAGAGGAAGAGCAGAATAGGAAGCCCAGCGCAAGGAAGAAGCCGCACAAGAGCCGCCCCCATCTTGAGAATACACATACTCGGAGACGATTCACCATTCGTTTGGTTCTTTGATCGGGCAATTCCATGCTGCTGAACATCGACAAGCCCTCGATTAGGCCAGTACTCCGAGTTTTTACTTTTTTGATTTTCGTACCTAGGATCAAAGTGTCAACTGGAAGTTTTATCAGAGTCGCTCCGACTGCTGCCGCTGACTCACATTGCTCACTTATGAATCGTAAGGCGGCGCGAAAGTCTCCAGCTGTTACTTGTGACAGTGTCCCGCGGCTCAAATCGATGCCAAGAATCTGGAGGTGACCCCCAAAAGCGCAAAAGGCGCGAAATCTGTACTTGAGGTTCTGCTATGAATCCAGTGGATAGGAATCCAGCGAACGCAGAGAGAGCAAGGCTTCGTGAGGCGGGCGCGAAAATTGTTCTCTGGAGAAAATGGGGACCCTACCTTAGCGAAAGACAGTGGGGCACGGTTCGTGAGGACTACAGCCAGGATGGAAATGCATGGAACTACTTGACCCACGACCAAGCCCGATCCCGTGCCTACCATTGGGGTGAGGATGGTCTTGCCGGGATCAGTGACGACCAGCAACTGCTCTGTTTTAGCCTGGCTTTGTGGAATGGGCATGATCCAATCCTAAAAGAGCGTCCGTTCGGGTTGACCAACAACGAAGGCAACCACGGCGAGGACGTCAAGGAGTATTACTTCTATCTTGACAGTACCCCGACTCACTCGTACATGAAATATCTGTATAAGTACCCGCAGCGAGAGTATCCCTACTACGATTTGGTCAGCACAAACAGGAATCG
>Ga0210394_10001815_pt1 | contig 31988 bp, 33 predicted proteins | sample IncBWC12MmetaG_FD_160121 | JGI IMG/M metagenome (GOLD analysis project Ga0210394, IMG submission 160121) | Forest soil microbial communities from Barre Woods Harvard Forest LTER site, Petersham, Massachusetts, United States - Inc-BW-C-12-M | ecosystem: Environmental > Terrestrial > Soil >... | reverse complement strand
ATCAAGCCCAGACCAAGCCTGCGATCGGGCTGACGTTCGCCGCCGCGCTGCGTTCGTTCGTGCGTCAGGATCCTGACGTCATCATGGTTGGCGAGGTGCGCGATTCCGAAACCGCGCACGTCGCAGTCCACGCAGCCCTGACGGGGCACCTTGTTCTGACCACCCTGCACACCGAATCGGCCGCTGCCGCAGTGCCCCGCCTTCTCGATCTCGGCGTCGAGGGATATCTGCTGCGGTCTACCTTGAGGGCGGTGGTCGCACAGCGGCTGGTCCGGCAATTATGCGACCGCTGCAAGACGCCGAAGATTCTCACGGGGGCCGATCTTGCCGAAGACCCTCGCCTGGGCGCGCTCGGATTCCGCAGCGGCGAGACGCTGCATGGGCCGTGTGGTTGCGAGCGCTGCGGCGGCACCGGCTATCGCGGTCGGCTGGGTGTGTTCGAGATCCTCGAACTCACCAACGAGATTCGTGAACTGATCGGGGAAAAAACCGATGGATTGAAAATCGACCAGACGGCGATCCGCGCCGGAATGACGACGATGGTCGATGACGGCGTAGCGAAATGTCGAGCCGGCCTGACTTCGCCTGCGGAGATTCTCCGCGTTACGACCGCGCGGTGAGGTGAGATCGTGCCGAATTTCCGCTACAGGGCCCTGACGCAGAACGGAGAGATGGTGCATGGCACGCTCTCGGCGCCGACCGCCAGGGAAGTTGCGCACCGTATCGAGTATCTCCGCCTGCTGCCGATCGAAACCATCGAAGACAAGGCAACGATGGCCGCACCGGGCGCCGGTTTCGGCCTTTTCGGTCGGCCAAGCCCGGCCGAAGTGACGACGTTCACCCGGGACCTCGCCCTTCTTCTGAAGGCGGGTGCGCGTCTGGACGATGCGCTTGAATTGCTTGCGGACGACGCCGACGTCGGCCGGCTTCGTCCCGTGGTCGGTAAATTGCGGGCTTCCGTTCTAACCGGCGAAAGTTTCGCCGGCGCGGTTGCGGAGCACCCTGCTTTGTTTCCCGCCATGTATGTCGCGCTGGTTCGCGTCGGCGAAGTGTCCGGCACGCTCGATCAAGTGCTTGAGATGCTGGGAACGGAACGGGCGCGGGCCGAGCTGATGCGCCGCAAATTGACCGACGCGATGCAGTACCCGGCCTTCGTTCTGATCGCCGCGGCCTGCGTCATGCTGTTCTTCATTCTATTTGTTCTGCCGCAGTTTTCGTCGGTGCTGCAGGACTTCGGCGCAAAATCGGACTCCGCGCTCAGCGTCTTCATCCAGCTGTCGGATTTCCTTCGGGCGAACGCGGCCGGGGTGATGCTCGCCGCCGCCTTGGCGGTAGCAAGCCTCTGGTGGCTGCTTCGCCGGCCGGGCGCTGGTGCTGCGATCATGACCGTGGTCTCCGGCATTCCCGGCATAGCCGGCGTCTTCCAATTTTATCGCACCAGTCTTTTCTGCCGAAATCTTGGCGTACTGCTCGGCAGCGGCGTCAACCTCACCGCTACCTTGCGCATCCTGGTGGACATCATGGCGGTCACCGGAAGCGTCACCACCTGGACGGCTGCCGCCGATCGCGTCCGCCATGGCGGCAAGCTCTCGGACGCTTTGCTCGCATCGAGCAATATGCCGCCGATGGCGATCCGCATGCTGCGGCTGGGCGAGGAAACCGGGCAATTGCCTGTGCTGGCGGGCCGGGTAGCCGAGTTCTACGAGGCGAAATTGCAGCGCAGTCTTGACCGCATCGTCGGCATCATCGGACCGCTCGCCATCATCGCGATCAGCACCGTGGTCGGGGGATTGATCGTATCGGTCATGACGGCGCTTCTGTCGGTTACGCAACTGGTTGGATAGAGCAGGGGTTGGTTCATGATAAAGTGGGCAAGACGCGTTGGCAGGTCTGGCACTGGGTGCGCGGACCATAAGCGCCGGCAGGATTTCGGCCAGGCGGGTTTCACGCTGGTCGAGATGCTGGTGGTGATCACCATAATCGGCCTCATCATGGGCCTGATCGGCCCGCGCGTTCTCAACTATCTCAACGAATCGAAGGTCAAGGCTGCGAAAATCCAGCTGCAGAGCTTCGGCAGCGCGCTCGATCTGTTCTATCTCGACGCCGGCCGCTTTCCCTCGACGGCGGAAGGCCTCGGGGCCCTGGTGCAGCGTACGCCCGGTGTCGCTGCCTGGAACGGGCCATATCTCAAGGGCGGCAACGTGCCTAATGATCCCTGGAGCCATCCCTATGTGTATCGCGCGCCCGGAGAACACGGACCCTACGATATCCTGTCTTATGGATCGGACGGCCAGGAGGGCGGTAGCGGGCTTGCGGCCGACATTTCAACCGACAATCTGACCAACGCCAAAAATGAGTAACGGTTCGCAACGCGGTTTCACTTTGCTTGAAATGGTGTGTGTGCTCGCGCTCATCGCCATGATGGCGGCCGTGCTTCTGCCGTTGATTCCACACCACACGTCGCGCTCGCGACTGCAGGCCTACGCGCTGCAGACCGCGACGCTGCTGAAGGCCGACCGCAACGCGGCAATCCGGCGCGGGATGGATGTCGCCACGCTGGTCGACGCCGGAGGCCGCTCGATCCGGTCGGGTGCAACCACGGACATGATCCGCATTCCGGACGACGTCCGCTTCGATGCGCTATTGCCGCAAACCTGCAACCGGCACGCGGCCTTGTCGACCATCAGCTTTTTTGCCAGCGGAATGTCGTGCGGCGGGGCCATCGCGTTGACGCGACTCGATGCCGGCTATGAGATTCGCGTCAACTGGCTGACCGGAAGGATCGAAATTGCTCCGCACAACGCCGCCATCAACTGACCGCTGCGACGCCGGCTTCACGATCATCGAAGTATTGATCGCGCTGGCGCTCGTCGCCGTTTCCATCCTGGCGATCGGATCGGTCATGTCGACGAACGTGCGCGGTGTGCGCCTGCTGGAACAGCACGTGACACTGATGCAGACCGCGCGTTCGGTGATGACCGCGGACATTCCGCCGCGCGCCGAGCTTGGCCTCGGGTCGCTATCGGGGCAGGTCAACGACCATCAATGGAAAATCGATGTCGGACCGCTGGGCGAAGACTGGGCCGTGCCAGGTGCGGACGCAGCCTGGATACCCGCGCTCGTCAGGATCCAGGTCCGGTCACCCTCGGGCGCGGTGTCGGACCTCAAAACAGTTCGCCTGATGCGAGGGCCGCCAAAATGAGCGGGTCACTGGCAAAGCGGCGGGTGTACGAGGGCGGCTTTACGCTGATCGAGACCCTCGTGGCGTTGGCGTTGATGGGTCTGGTGCTCTCGGCGCTGGCAAATCTCACGGCGCAATGGCTTCCGAACTGGAATCGCGGCCTGGAGCGCATCCAGCGCAGCGAATTGATCGGCATCGCGTTGCAGCGGATCGGTGCTGATCTGGCGGCCGCCGAATATGTGCCGGCCAATCGCGGCGCGCGTCGTCCGCTGTTCGATGGCTCGGAGCTGTCGGTCACGTTCGTGCGTACCGCATTGGGCCCGAACGCCGGACCCGGACTGGATGTGGTGCGCCTCGGCGAAACCACCGATGGCCAGGGCCTGGTAGCGGTCCGTTCGAGCGCACCGTTCCGGCCGTTGCCGCTGGGCAGTTCGATGTCCGAACAGCTGCATTTCGGGGAACCGGTCTTGCTGCTGCGCGCGCCTTATCGGCTGTCGTTCGCCTATGCAGGCCCGGACCGGGTGTGGAAAGGCAGCTGGCACGACTCCGACAAGCTCCCGTCGGCCATCAAGCTGACGGTGCGCGACGCTGCGAGCGAGCGAATCCTCTCGATTTCGACGGTAACGCCGGTTCATGTGCAGTCGCCCGGGCAGGGCGACTGTGCGCAACCGGATGGCGGCTGCGATGGCAAACCGGGTGCTCCCAACAATCCCCAAGGCAATCCTCAAGGCAATCCTCAAGGACAAGCCCAGGGAGGTTCACAAGGAAATTCCCAAGGAAATATTCAGGGAAGTTCGCAGCAAAATGCCGCGACGGGGCAGGGTGGCTAGCCATGAGGCGGGAACATCGACACGCGGTTGCAACATCCTCCGAACGGGGCTTCGTCATCGTGGCCGTGCTCTGGATTCTTGTCGCCTTGTCGGCGCTGGCGACGATCTTTTCGGTCTACCTGTCCAATTCGGCTCTGGCGCTGGCCGTCACCGATACCGGACTGCAGACGGAGGCTCTGGTGTCGGCCGGTGTCGAACTCACGACCTATCAGTTGTTGCTTGCGGGCGAGAAGGCGCGTCCGGCGCTGGGTTCGTTCCGCTTCCGGCTGGACAATGCGGAGGTCCTTGTCAGCTTTACGTCGGAAGCCGCGCGCGTCGATCTTAATTTCGCTTCCAAAGAGATGCTGGCCAATCTGTTCGCCGTGCTCGGGGCCGATCCAAAGGTCGCCAGCGAATCCGCCGACCGGATCGTCGGGTGGCGGACGCGTCCCAAGGCCAACGCCGCCAATGAGGAAGAGGCGCTGTATGGTGCCGCCGGCCTGACTTATTCTCCGCGACAGTCGTTCTTTGCCCACGTCAACGAGCTCAGCCTCGTTCTCGGCATGCCGCCGGAGCTGGTCGATCGCGCGCTGCCGTTCCTGACGGTCTTCAGCGGATCTGCCACTGTCGATGTTCTGGTCGCACCACCCGAGGTGATCGCCGCCTTGCCCGGCATGACGCCCTCGATCCTGAATGATTTCCTGAACCAGCGGCCGGCATTGTCGAGGGATCAGTCGGCGATCGCAGCCGCACTCGGTCCGGCTCAGGCCGGCGCGACTATTCCAAATAGCAAATCCTTTCGCATCGTGATGGCGCTGAAATTCGACAATGGACGCCGAACCTCCTCGGAGGTCGTCATCGCGTTGGGCGACGACAAGGACCCCTACCATGTGCTGTCGTGGCAGGACGACACCATAGCCAATTATCGGCCACGGAAACTGGCGGGCAGTTGATGGCAATGATATCGGAAATCAAAGGTCTGTTCGATGATTGGATCGCGGCCGTGGCCCGCGCCGTTGATTTCGGGATCGGTCGCTATGCACATCGGCGGCAGATACTGCTCAACGAGGGGAGCGACAACACGTTCACGGCCAGCGTGATTTCGGCGCGAAAGGGCCCGTCGCTGCCCGAAATTTCGTTTCGCCTCGCCCATGGTCGACCCAATCCACCCTTGCCGGCGGAGTGGGAGGCAGCGTTTCGCGGCAGCCGTGTCGAGGCGCTGATGACATCCGGCCAGATATTGTTTCGACCGCTCAACTTTCCAAAGCAGGCCGTGGACTTCCTCGATGGCATGATCCGCACCCAGATCGACCGCCTGACGCCTTGGGCGACGGATGATGTGGTATTCGGCTGGAGCCCGCCCTCGGCTGCTCCCAACGAGCGGGTGGAGCTGACGCTGGCCGCGACTTCGAAGCAGGAAATTCAGCCTCTTGTTCAACTTGCGACCGGCGTGGGGGCGGCATCGATTGCCGCATTCGCCGTGCCTCCGGCACCGGGAGGCGAGGGACCGAAGATCAAGGTCTTTGACCAGCCGCTGCGCGGAGCTGCCGGTGGAGCGGCCGATGTGCCGCGGATGTTGCGCGTTGGATTGCTGTCCGCTGGTCTTGCGGCCGCGGCCTGCCTGATCGCCTCGGCCTATGTCGGCAGCACGCTCGAGTCCGAACAGCAGCAATTGTCGCGCCGGATTTCGGAGCGTCGCGCCTCGCTGCGGCTCAACCCGGGCGCCGCCGGGTCGGCGTTGAGCCTGCTTGCCAAGCGCAAGCAGACCGGCCCATCGAGCGTCGTCGTGCTCGAGGCCCTTTCGAAGGCGCTGCCCGACAGCACCTATGTGACGGAGCTGCGGATCGAAGGCGACAAGGTTCAAGTCGTCGGCCTGACGCAGGATGCGCCGTCCTTGATTCGATTGATCGAGAGGTCACCGCAATTTGCCCGCGCCACCTTCTTTGCGCCAACCACGCGCGCCCAGAATGATCCCGGTGAGCGCTATCATATTGAAGCCCACATCACGCCATCCTTCGGACCTGGCACATGAACCTCATCGCGGCTTTGAGAAAATCGTTCACATCTTCGCCCATCGTGGCGGCTGTGACTTACGCCGGTCTGGTGAGCGTGCTGCTGGCGATGGTGGTGAGCTCGGTTCTCGACATGCTCGGTCAGCGCGCGGCGGTGGCCTCATCGGCGGCCATGCTGGAGCAGCTCGATGGTCGCAAGGCGCCTGCGCCCGGCGGGCGCTCCACTGAGGCAGGGATGCCGTCGGGCTCGGCATTTCTGGAAGGAGCAACTGTCACCGTTGCGGGTGCGGCCCTGCTTCAGCGCGTTGCCGGCGCGGTGACAAAACTCGGTGGCAATGTCCTGTCGTCCCAGCTCGATGTGCAAGGGACGCAGTCCAAGGCGGGATTTGTCAGCATGGTCGCGAGTTGCGAGCTCGATCAGCCGGCGCTGCAGTCGCTCATCTACGATCTTGAAGCCGGAATGCCGTTCTTGTTTATCGATCAGCTCGCCGTTCAGGCTCCGACCACCTCGTCCGGTGAGGGAAAATTACGAATTCTGCTGGCGGTGTCGGGGCAATGGCAGGGTGCAAAATGAGACAAAAGCTTGCGATCGGGATCACTCTTCTCGCGCTGTCGGCGTGCGGCGGTGCATTCGCGTTGACTTCTGCCGTTTCCAACGATGCGCTGGACGAGCAAGCCGAGGCAACGCGTGCAGCGTCGGCGGCGGCCTCGACCTGGGCCAATCCCGCCACCGCGGTGGTGCAGGTCACCGCCGCGCCGTCCGCGCCGGCCACACCCGCATCCGAGCGGGTGCCAAGCGCCAATCCGCTATGGGCCATGCCGCTCGCCCAATTTCCGGTCACGCGGGAGCGGCCGATCTTTTCGCCATCGCGGCGGCCGCCACCCCCCGCGGTCGCACCGGTCGCAGTTCCGAAAATGGCCGCCATATCCAAGCCAAGGGAGCCCGAGCGTCCGCAGCTCACTTTGGTTGGCACCATCGCAAGCGATGAGGACGGGTTTGGGATATTCCTGGACCAATCGACCAAGGCGGTGCTCCGCCTGAAGGTCGGCGAGGACTTCCAGGGCTGGAAGCTGCGATCGGTTCAGGGCCGTGAGACGGCGCTGGAAAAGGATCAACAGGTCGTCACGCTCGTGTTGCCGCAACCCGGCCTCGGCCAAGTGACCGGTGAAGCCGCGCCGCCGCCGCCTAACATGCCGAGACTTCGTCGGTAACGATCCGACTGTCGCCAGGATTTATTGCATGTGGTTCAGCAGCATAGCCAGGGTTGTTGGATACCTAAGGTGAACAACAGGCCGATCGCCAGGAACGGTCCGAACGACAGGGAGGTCTGACCGGTCAATTGCCGTCCGGCCAATTGCATGGTGCCGGCGCAGGCGAGCGCGGCCAGCGCGGCCACCAATAGCAGCACGGGAAGGCCGTCCACGCCGCTCCAGACACCGGCGGCCGCAAGGAATTTGACATCGCCCAACCCCAGACCCTGGACTTCCCGGAAAGCGAAATACAGCCGCCGCAAGAGCCAGAACACGGCGCCGATCGCCGCGCCCTCGCAGCCGGCCTCCAGGCCAGCCAGCGGACCACCGATCATCACGGCCTTTGATAATCCCAGACCGGCAATCGCCAGGTTCAACCAGTCCGGTATGATTCCGTAGCGGATATCGATCCATGCCAGCGCAGCGCTCAGCAGGCACAACAGTCCAAACGATATGACAATGACCATACCGGGCGCCCGATCCAGCAGCAAAATCGTCCGGCCGATCTAGCAGACTGCCGAAAAGGAAGCCAAAACCTTTTCTCGAAAGATTAGTTCTTATCAGCCGATCCCGGCCGCCGACGTCGAGGCTGGCGGGTTCACCCGAGCAGGTTTGCAACAATCTGCCGGAATGCGTCCCGGCGAGGTGGAATCCCACCCCGCCGGAAGCAACATCGCGATGTCAATGGCGGTCGCCGCCGTCGTCCCTGTCGGAGGCCGAGACAACGACACCCGTCTTCTCGTCGAGAATGAGCTTGCGCGGGCTCTCCTCATCGCCACGGTCGAAGTCGAACATGTTGTCGATAGGTCCGGCGATGGTATCGAACGAGCCGCCGGGCTGGATGCGCTGACCATCAAGCCAGTTGTCTTCGATGAACCGCAGTACCGACGCCTGGTCGGTCAAGGTGTGATCGACGTGATTCCGCTTCGCGAATGGCGAAACCACCAGCAGCGGCATGCGGGTTCCGTAACCGCAGCGACCCTGTACCGGCTGGCCGAAATTGCCGTTCAGTGGGGTGGTGGCGAGCGGACGTCCTTGCTGGAAACCGTTGCTCGTGTTGCAGACGCCTGGACCATTGAGCGTGTCCACTGTCGGGCTAAACGAGGGATTAACGATCGGCGGCATTTGATGATCATACCAGCCATCGGAGTCGTCATAGGCAATGATGACGGCGGTTTCCGACCATTCCGGGCTCTTCATCAAGGCATTGATGACCCGGACCACGAAATGCTGTTCGTCGATCGGATCCGAGTATCCGGCATGCCCGTCCTCGAACGCCGCCGCCTTCAGGAAGCTCACGGCCGGCAGGTTGCCTGCCTTGAGGGTCGCGAAGAAGTCGTTGATGTCATAATTGTGGTTGGCCGGCTCGGGCTGATTGGTGCCCGGGATACGGCTGTGACCGATGGCCGCGATCGAGCTCGGACGGGCATGGGACGGATTTGAGGTCGACGCATAGTATTGGAACCAGGCGTGGTGCGGGATGTAGTCGACCGATGTGAACGCCGGCGTGCCGGGTGCGGTTGGGTTGGTCTGCCGCCCGCACCCCGTCGTGCCGTTGGCGTTGGTGACGGTCAGATCGAAGCCGCCCATGAACGAACCCCAGGTGATGCCCTTGTCGTTGAGGAGGTCGCCGATGTTCCTGCCGGCCATCGTCACCTGATCAAGGGCGGGATTGGAGCAATGATCGCCCAACGGATCGCCGTCGCCGATTTCCGTGATGTTGCTGGCGAGATGTGGCGCTGCGTCTCCGAAGGTTTCATGCGTACCGTGCAGCAGTTTGCCGGTGGAATCGAGAACGTTCAACGTCGCGGCCATGCCGTTGGTCTGACCCGAAATCAGGTTCAGTGCGCCCGGCGTCGACGGCCCGAACTGCGAGGTGTAGCTGTTGTCGTTCAGCGCGAAATTCTGCGCGTAATTCCACAGCGCCGTGACGGTGTTGCCGTCGAAATAGCCCATCACGAGCGCCTTGCCGATACCTGCAGGCGGCGGGCCGCTGGTTCCCACAAACGCCGGGAAGCCATCCATGTTTCCGTTGTTGTAGGCGCTTTCTTCGGGGCCTTCGTTATGCCCCTGATCGTTGGTCAGCGCTTGTGACGGTGACAGGCGGATCGGGTTGGATGCGCCTGAACCGTTGAGCTTGTTGTTGTTCGGGGCAACTGGCGCATTTGGATTGTTGTTGGGATTGTTGGTCAGGAGATTGACGCCCGCGAGCGGCGCGAAATTGTTGTTCACGTCCAGCGGATTGACGAGGTTGTTGACTTTCGGCGTGTTCTGCTTCGCGGTGAACGGGGTCTCGTCAGTGAGGTTCGCGGCTTTCGGATAGGTGCCGAAATAATGATCCAACGAGACGTTCTCCTGGAAAATAACGACGACATGCTTGATCGGTGTTGCGGTGCGAACGGAATGATGGTCGTCTGAATCGCGGCCGCGCTGATCTTGGGCGACGGCGCTCGCTCCCGCGATCGTAAGAGCCAGGGCGGATACCAAACCTAGAGCTTTTGGCAAACGCATTGTGATTGCCTCCTTTGGAAGAGTTGGATCGGAAAATGAACTAAGATGAGAGCTTCGTGCGGCGACCTGATCAGGTGCCGCGCGAAAGCTTTCAGAACAGGGTCACAGCCGGAAGAAAAATTTGTGACATCTACTTGAAGACATCATGAAGCGAGGGACGCGGCGCGAACGACCGCACGATAAAAACACCAGAGAAAACTGGAAGTTGCATCGGGCCGTTCGTTCGGCTTCTTGACTTGCCGCCCAAAGCTAAAAGGGGCGCCGCGAAGGCGGCGCCCCTTTTTCGACTTTGTGGTCCTGTTGGGAACTTAGCGATTATCCCACAAGCCCGGCAGGATGGTCGTGTGCTCGACGCGCACCGAGTTCAGCTTCTCGGGCTCGATGTCGAGGGCCTGCAGGATTGTCGGCGCGACCTGCGAGGTCAGAACCGGGGTTTTGATCGTGACGGCCTTCAGGCGCGGGTTGGAAACGATCAACCCGACATTGGTGTCACCGAAGCTCATGCCACCGTGCTCGGCGTTTTTCTTCGTCGATCCGGTGTAGATCGTACCGTAAACCGGCTGAACGATGATGTCGGGCGTGCGGCTGTCGTGCAGGGGGCTGTTGAACTTGAGCTCAATTTCGTCACCGCCGAGCACCTCCTGGATCGACAAGTCCTTGGCGTTGGTGTTCAGGTAATCCACCACAGCCTTGGTCTGGCTTTGATCCGGCAACCAGATCAGCGCGATGTCGTCGTCCTGGACGAAGCCGCAAGGCGGTATGCTACAGGAGACGGTGTTGGTAATGGCCAATGCTGCCGGGTTCGTTTTGCCGTCCGGCAGGCCAGCGACGAGGTCGGTGAAATGGCCCGGCTTGTTTACCAACTTCGGATTGATCGGCGACTGGCCGTGCTTGGCGCTCACGATGAACAGCGTGGATTCGTATAAGCCGCGCCTCTTGAGTTCCGCGATCATGTCGCCGAGGGCTTCATCGGTCTTCTGCAGCCCAAATGCCAGGACGGCGGTCGGCGTTCCGGCGCCATCGAGGTAGCCGCCGGCCAAACCGGTGTGCTTACCCCCGCAGATGCCTGCATCCGACGCCAGCTTTTGCCCGACGCTCACGGCCTGGAAGTTCATTCCGAAAACGGCCGGAGTCCCGCTGGCGGGCTTGCCATCATGGGTGAGGCCCCTGATTTCGTTGATGATGGCTTTCACCTTCAACTCATCGTTGATGACGGTGCAATCCACGCTAACGGTGGCGTCGAAAGCCCCTGCGGGAGAGTTGGTAATTTCCGGCGTGTAGAGATCATCCACGCCCTGGCCCGACGGGCCGTTGACGAGATCGTAGGCCGGGTGCTTATCCGCCCACGCGGTGCGGCCACCCCTGGCCTTGACCACCTCGAAGATCGTGTTCGTCCGGATCGCCTGATGGGGGAATACCGGCTCGCAGTGCCCATTGTTCAGCCGGCGCGGCAACTTCGCCGGGTCGATCACGTTTTGGGAAACAAGCCCTTGGTAAACGTCAATGCTCTCATCGAGAATCATTGGGATGCCGGGTGAGCCCGTGCAATTCGTATTGGTCGGGTCAAAGAAAGTACGGTCATAGCTCACGTCGTAGAACAGGCCATGGGAGATCGGCGAGCCGCCGGTCACCAGAGCCAGCAAGCCTGGGAACGAGTCCGAGTTCGCAGGTGTGTGCGCGTTGCTGTAAGTGATGCCATGCCGGGACAATTCGGCCAAAGCCGAATTGGGATTCGCCTCAACAAAATTTGCCACATCAAGCGCGTGCAGCCCGTCGACACTGATCAGCAGGACGTGGTCTACGTCGGCCGCTTGGGCATTCGCGCCAAGGGCCACTCCGGCCAACATGCCGAGTGCAATCTTTTTAAAAGCCATAAGATTTTCTCCGTGAGGTTTTATTTTGTGGCGTGAGCCGTGGCGAATGCTGCCAGTCACATATTTCACGCCGATGACGCGACGGCGCGACCGCAACCGTTACCAACGTATTTGTCGAGCAACCGGGAGAATTTTTGCGGGGGCTTTTCGCAACAGGTGCGATGACGCCTGAAGACGGCTTGAGTTTGCTTGAGACGGGCTCGATGATTTTGCCCGAGCAACATCGCGGGCCCGGTCAGGCCCGAGCCCCATCGCAACCAGATTGCCAAAGCATTAGCCGCGGCAACATGCCATCTGTATGACAGTTTTATGAGCGCAAGGCCTTTGGCGCCGAGTGCGGTCAATCGGAATTTGCCGGCCGCCCTCTTGCGATGATGTTATGAGCAGAGCGTACCGAAGCGCGAAGACACGCAGCGGCTCAGCAGTCCGGCATGATGCCTGCGCAGCGGCGCAGCGCGAGGATCGCTATCTCGGCGCGGTATCGCGACGATCTGCGTCGGACTTTTCGTCGCGCTTGATTTCGGGGAATAGCCACATCGCAAAAATCATGAACAGTCCGAGGAACGCGACCACGTATTGGATCCGATCGTGTCCCACCATATGTTGATGGTAATAGGCAAGTGCTGCTACCAGGATGGTAACCAGCGATAGGCCGAGCTTGATTTTGACGGGCATCGCCATTTCCTCCGTAACGAACCTAAGACATGCTTGCCCATGCTGGCGCTGCGATCTTCGCAAGGGTCGCAAGCGCCAGGAGCTGAATGCCGATCAGCACGGCAAGTCCGGTGCTGCCATCGCGAAACGCCGAAGGCCAAACTTCGAACAGTCCAGGCGCAAACAGCAGGACCAGACCAGCTACGACGACCAGCGTGCTCCATCTGAGCTCGGAATAGCCGAACAATCCGGTCCCGATCGACAATGCGGCCAGCAACAGCGCGTTGCCGGCCACCAGCAGCGTCGCCAGACCCGACTTCACGGAATCCGGGCGCGAGTGAAACGGAAACATGCCGGCGACGACGATAAAGGAAACGGTGCATATCGTTGCGAGCACCGCAAACCAGAGCAGCGAAACCCAGTGCGGCTCGATAGCGTCCATGTCTGCTTAATGCCTCGTCGGCCTGCCGTTTCGATCGTGCCTATTCGGCCGGAGCGGCAAACCCGGTGGGTAGTCCGGTCATGCCCGGCTTTGGCGTGCGCGCGGTCTTTCGCATATTGGTTTTGACGAAACGGGTGTCATAGCCGTTGAAGAGATGACCGATCAGTCCGCGATCGAGATCAGAGGTGCCGAACAACCAATCCATGACCGGAAAGGTCAGGTTCATGTTTCGCTCCATCATGATCGACTGATTGTGATGGGCGGTATGATGGCGCCGGATCGTATTGACGAACGGCGCGTTGCGAACGAACCAGTTGTCGTCGACGTGGCAGCAGAAGTGCATGAACTCGTAGATCAGGTACATCGATGTTGTTGTCGAGATCAAAAGCCAGCCGACATTGGGCGAGACCAGCCAGCCAAGGACAAGCGCCGGCGGGATCGACATCATCGTGAACGTTACCAGCGCATAGGGAGGGAAGAAGGTCACGCGCCAGTCATTGGGATCGGCAAAGCGCATCTCCTGTTCGGTGAAGAACTGATGATGCATCAGCGTATGCCTGTTGTAGATCGCGCGGAACGCCTTCACCTGCGACGGCCGGTGCATGACGAAGCGGTGGATCCACCACTCGAAAAAATTCGCGCACAGGAACGTCACCGGCACGATCGCGAGCTCCCACCAGCGCAGGTCGCTGATGTTGGCGAAATAAACCGACATGGCGGTGAATCCGATCACATAGATGACGAAGGCGTGGAGCCAGCCGTTGTACCATCCGGCGATGCGGTGCCGATAGGTCGCCCGGTAATTGCGCTGCCGTTCCGTCATCGGGCTTGATGATAGTTCCATCACATCGTCTCCAGCATATCGTATCCCGGCGTAATATATCACCAATCTATTAGACCGCAAAGGCGTTTTCGGGACCAGGACAAGTCTTAAAAAAAGCCCTTGATGCGATGTTACTGATATATTTATGGTATGCCAACAACAGCGCGCGACAGATGCGCATCATGATGGAAGGCACCTATGAAGCTCACGCGTCGCGACTTTTCCAGGTTCGCCGGCACCGGCGTGCTGGCAGCTGCCGTGCCCACGATCTCTGCGCCCGCGCTGGCCCAGGAAAAGCCCTTGCGAATCGGAATTATTGCGCCGCGATCGGGCGCGGCTGGAACCGCCGGTGAATGTGGAATCCGGGCCGTCCAATGGGCAGCGGAGCGGATGAACAAGGACGGCGGCATCGCCGGCCGCAAGATTGAGTTGGTGTTCGAAGAGGAGACCAATCCGAAAGATACCATCGAGCGCTTTCGACGGCTGATCCTGCAGGAAAAGGTCGAGGCGGTTCACGGCCTGATCTCGACCGGGGTCAGCCTCGGTGTTGCGCCGGTGGCGGAGGAGGAGCAGGCGTTGCTTGTGATGTGGGACGGCACCACTCAGGATGGCGTCAAGGAGACGATGCAAAAGCCGCGCTACGTGTTCCGCTCGACCGACAACGAATGCGAAGCGGTGATGGGATCGCTGTTGGCGATCAAGTATTTCAAGGGAAAATTCAAGCGGGTGGCCGGCATCAATCCCGATTATTCGTATGGACGAAACAATTGGGAGGCATTTCGGCAAATCCTGTCGCGCTATGGCGTCGAGGCGGAATTCGTCGCCGAGCAATGGCCAAAGGTCGGCACCATGGACCTGACCTCGCATATCGCCGCCCTCAATGCCGCCAAGCCCGATCTGATTTTCTCCTCGATGCTGTTCGCTGATTTGCCGGTGTTCATGAAGCAGGGCAATGCGGCGGGCCTGTTCGATGGCGTCAAACTGGTGTTGCCGGCGGCGGGATGGCAGATCAACCAGCTCAAGAAGGAATTCATGCCGGAAGGCGTGATCTTCGGACACAACACGCTGTATTTCGATCATCCGCAGGCCTCGCCGCTGCAAAAGGCGTTTGTCGAGGATTACAAGGCCCGTTACAAGGAAGTGCCGCATTGGGAAGCGGACCGGGCATATTTCGCGCTCGCCACCTACAAGGCCGGCGTCGAAGCCGCGCAAAAGGCGGCGGGCAAATGGCCGACGGCCGAGCAGGTGGCCGAGGCGATGCCGGGTCTGGAGGTCGAGAGCCTCGGTGGCAAGGGGCGTTTTCGTAAAGACAAGATCGCCGAGCAGGTCTTCTATCAGGGGCCGTCCACCAACTCGAATAAATACGATTTCCCGACGCTGGCGTCGATCGACACCTTCCAGGCCGAACAGCTGCAAAAGCCCCCGGGGGCGGATTTCTGGGAGTGGATCAAGACCGCCAAAATGCCGGTCTGAAGCATGACCGAACTTGTGGATGTCGTTCTCGGCGGCACCTTCCACGCAGCCGTGCTCTTTCTTGTCGCCGCCGGGCTGCAGCTTGTGTTCGGCGTCCAGAAGATCGTCAATCTGGCCTGCGGATCGTTCTATGCGCTCGGTGCCTATTTCGGAATCACTGCGGTCGGCATCGCCATCCAACTCGGCATGCCGCCGCTGTTGTTCTTTCCGGTCTTGATCGTTGCAGGGCTGGCCGTCGGCCTGGTCGGACTGCCGATCGAGCGGGTGCTGCGCACGGTCTATCGCCGCGACGAGAGTTACCAGCTCCTGATCACCTTCGGCCTTCTTTTGATGTTTCAGGATGCGTTTCGCTATCTGTGGGGCGCGACGCCGCGAACGATGGACAATGTCTACCTCGCCTATGGCACCGCGCATTTTCTGGGAGTTCGGGTACCGACCTACAATCTGCTCGTCATCGCGGCAAGCCTCGCCATCGCGGCGGTGCTCGGGCTTTTCCTGGAGCGGACCAAGACCGGACGTATCGTGCGCGCCACGGCCGAAAACCGCGATATGGCCGAGGGCCTCGGCGTCAATGCCTCGAAGGTTTTTGCGCTGGTCTTCACCGTCGGCTGCATGCTGGGCACGGTCGGCGGCGCGCTCGTGGTGCCGTCCGGTGCGGCATCGCTCGACATGGCGGTGGATCTGGTGGTGGAATCCTTTGCTGTCGTCGTGATCGGCGGCCTTGGCAGCATGCGCGGCGCGCTGGTCGGGGCGCTGATCGTCGGACTGATGCGCGCCTCGGCCATTTCGCTGATGCCTGAACTTGAAATGCTGTCGGTGTATCTGGTCGTCGTCGCGGTGCTTATACTCCGCCCCGCGGGTTTGTTCGGAAAGGCGGCCGCGTGAGCCATTCGTCGGTCGATATCGCTGCTCCAGCGACTGTGCGGCGAACGATACGCGTCAATGGATTGTGGATTCTATTCGCCTTGATCGCCATCATGGCGTTGCTGCCGCTGGTCGCCTCGCCCTATGCGCTTCTGCTGATGTTGCCCTTTGTCGGCTACGGCATCGCATTGCTCGGGTTCAATCTTCTGTTCGGCACCACCGGGCTGTTGTCGTTCGGTCACGCGCTTTTTCTCGGCGTCGGCGCCTATGCCGCCGCGGCGCTGACCTCGAAATTCGGAATCGTGAACTTCGAGATCATCCTGATCGCGGCGGCCCTTGCGTCCGCGCTGGTCTCATTGGTGATCGGCATACTCTGCGTCCGCTACACCAGGATTTTCTTCGGCATGCTGACGCTTGCCTTCGGCATGCTGTTTCACTCCTTTCTATTCAAGTTCTACGCCGTCACCGGCGGCGACCAGGGCATGCGCGTGCTGCGGCCGTTGTTGCTCGGCATGGAATGGCGCGGCGGCAAGACGGCGTTCCTCACCGGCCCGTTTTACTATTATGCGCTCATCTTGTTCGCACTGCTGAGTCTGGCGATGTGGCGAATGACTGAGTCGCCGTTCGGATTGCATCTGCGCGCGATTCGCGAAAATGCCGGCAAGGCCGCCTATGTCGGGGTGGAGATTTTTCGCATGCGACTGGCGGCCTTCGTGATCTCGGCGGTCTATGGCGGCATCGGCGGAACGATCCTTGCCGTCACAACGGGATTGGCCGATCCTGAACTCGCCTATTGGACCCATTCCGGCAATCTGGTCTTCATGGCGGTGCTTGGCGGCAGCGGAACGTTTGTCGGCCCGGCGATCGGTGCCCTGGTGTTCGTCGTGCTGCAGGATTTCGTGATGGCCATTACCCAATACTGGCGCTTTGTGATGGGCGGTGTGCTGGTGCTTCTCGTGATCTTCGTGCCGCAAGGTCTGGCGGGAACGATCGAACTTCTGATTGGTCGCCGCGATGGAGGGAAATGAGATGCAACCCGAACGCGCCGCCGCTGCCGACAACGTGGCACTGTTCGAGACCATCAACGTCTCCAAGGCCTTTGGCGCGTTCAAGGCGCTCAGCGATATCTCCTTCTCTGTCCGCGACGGCGAGTTTATCTCGATCGTCGGGCCGAACGGCGCCGGCAAGACAACGCTGGTCAACGTTGTGACCGGTCTGTTGCGGCCGACGGCGGGAGAGGTTCGCTTTCGGGGCCGCGATATCGCCGGCATCGGGCCGGTCGAACTCGCAAGGCTCGGAATGTCGCGCGCGTTTCAACTGGTCAACATCTTCCCCGCCCTGACGGTCAGGGAAACGCTGGCGGTTGCGATCGCATCGCGCTTGCGCCGCGTGTCCAATCCGTTTCGCTCGCTCAGGCGGGATAGCGTGTTGCAGGCTGATGCCGAACGCGTCGCCGAAGTCCTCGGCCTGCGTGCCAAGCTCGATACGGTTGCGTCGACGTTGTCGCAGGGCGAGAAAAAATTGCTCGATATCGCCAGTGCCTTTGCGCTCAATCCGACCGTCATCCTTCTGGACGAGCCGACCAGCGGCGTGTCGACAGGTGACAAGCACGCGATCATGGAAGTTCTCGTCACGGCCGCCAAGGCGGCCGGTGTGCGCGCCATCGTGCAGGTCGAGCACGACATGGACCTCGTCGAGCGTTACTCGCATCGCATCGTCGCCTTGCAGGCGGGCTGTTTGCTTGGCGATATGCCGCCCGAGGCGTTCTTTGCCGATCCAGCGATGATTGCCGCAGTCGTGGGAACTCGCCCAAAACTTCAAGAGAGACAAGAAAGACTTTAAGCTCAATACGTTAGGTTCAGGACTTCGAGAAGGCCGAGAGATGCTGAGTCTGTCAAATCTGAAAGTAGACATCGAGGGCAGCAGCATCCTCAACGGCATCAGCCTGGCGGTTGCGGCGGGCGAGCTCGTCTGCCTGGTCGGGCGCAACGGCGCGGGCAAGACCACGACATTTCGCACCATCATGGGCTATCGCCGCCCGCTCTCGGGCGGCATCACCCTTGACGGCGCGGACCTGACGAAATTGCCGACCTGGCAGATCGCGCAAAGCGGCGTCGGGTTTTCGCCCGAGGAGTCGGAAGTCTATGCCGATCTGACGGTGGCGGAGAATATAGAGCTGTCCACCTGGACCCGGCCGACGGGTCGTCCAGCCGAAGTCCGGATCGGGGAGGCCTACGCGGTGTTCCCGAAGCTGCGGCAATACCTCGCCCGCGGCGGCGCTCAGCTTTCCGGCGGCGAGCGCAAGATGGTTTCGATTGCGCGGGCATTGACGCTCGACCCCAAATTATTGCTTCTTGATGAACCCTTCGAGGGCCTGTCGCCGGCGATTATTCCCGAGGTCGCCGAAGGGATAGCCTCGATCCGGGCGATGGGAAGGGGCGTTCTGATAGCCGAGTCGAATGTGCATCACGTTCCCGACTACGCCGATCGCATCTATGTGCTGGAACGCGGCGAGGTGATGTTTTCGGGCACGCTTGCGGAAGCCTATCGGGACCGCGACGTGATGCGGGTGATTGCGGGCAAGATCGAGGCTGCTACCTGACAACGGCAATTGTCATGGCGGCTAACACAGGAGGACAACATGAAGGTTTATTCGGGAGACCGGACCATCGACGGCGTCAAGGTGACCGTCGATGGCGCGCCGCTCGATCCGTGCGTGAATATCGTGGAGTTCACCAAAAATGGCTTCGAGTGGAGTTATGAGGGACCGGAGCCGCGCCAACTCGCGCTGGCGCTGTTGGTCGATCATCTCGGCGACGATGCCGTGGCCAGGGCCACGGTCGAGCCATTCATGCGCGCCATCGTCGCGAATTTTGGCAACGAGTGGGAGATGACATCGGCCGACATCGATTCTGCTCTTGCCGTACTTGCCGGCAAGGCGGTCGCCTGATGACGCTCCAGTACCGCGCGGCCGTATTGCATGCGGCGCACACACCGATGTCGATCGAAACCGTCACGGCGGCGGCGTTGAGGCCGACCGACGTTCTGGTTCGGATCCGAGCGGCCGGCCTTTGCCATACCGATCTCGAGGTCATCGAAGGATCGCTGCGCTATCCCTTGCCGATCGTGCTCGGCCATGAAGCCGCAGGCGTTGTCGAACAGGTCGGCGCCGCAGCGCGCGGGGTCGGGAAGGGTGACCATGTCGTGCTGTCGTGGAATCCGCATTGCGGACACTGCTACTATTGCGACCGCGATACCCCGATCCTGTGCGAGCAATATCTCGGCGAGGGACCGAAAGCGCTGCCGTTCGATGGCGAAAGCCGCAGCAGCCTGGCCGACGGCCGCCCGCTTCGGCAGCTGATGTTCCTCGGATCGTTCGGCGAATATTGCATCGTGTCCGATCAGCAGGCGATTCCGGTTCCCAAGGCCATCCCGTTCGATCGCGCCTGCTTGATCGGCTGCGGGGTGATGACCGGTGTTGGGGCCGCGCTCAATCTGGGTGCGATCGCGCACGGCGACACCGTGATGGTGATCGGCTGCGGGGCGGTTGGCCTTTCCGCGGTGCAGGGCGCGCGGCTGGCAGGCGCGGGCGCAATCATCGCCGTGGATCTGGACCCGGCCAAACTGGAGCTTGCCCTGCGCCTGGGCGCCACGCATGGCGTGAATGCGTCGAGCGACGACGTGGTGGCTGCCGGGAAACGCGAAACCGGCGGCCGAGGCGTCGACGTGGTCCTCGAGTCCGCGGGCAGCGCCTCGGCCTTTCGGGTCACCACCGAAGCGGTCCGGCCCGGCGGCCAGGTGATCTGGCTCGGCAAGATCGACGTCAACAAGGATGTCTCGTTTCGATGGGGCTCCCTGATGCAGGAGAAACGCATCCGCCGCGTCAGTTACGGCAATGCCCGGCCGCGCCGCGATTTTCCGCTGCTGGCGCGGGCCTATCTCGATGGCGCGTTGAAGCTGGATGAGTTGATTTCCCGCCGCATCACCCTCGAGGGGATCAACGATGGTTTCGGCGCATTGAAGCGGGGTGAAACCATTCGAAGCGTTGTTATGTTCGATTGATGGTGCGTATTCCGGCAAAGCGGGTACCGGCTTTGCGGGCGCAAAATAAAAACACTCAGGTGTCGATCGTCTTGCGCGCGAAATCCTCGATATAGTCGATCAGCCGGTCCGACGCGGTGGCGGCTGCCTTCACCTTTTTCTGCGCAACCGCCTCTGCAACCGCGGCATGCAGCTTGGCGGCGAGCGGCAGGTCCGCGACCTCCTGATAGTGTTGGTACCAGAATCGGCGCGACAGCGCGTTCATCAGTCCCATCGACCTGCGAGCGAACTCGTTGCGGGAGGCGGTCGCGATCAGGATATTGAAACGCTGATCGAGGCGCATGAAGGCGATGTCGTCGGCCTTCGCGGATGCGGCGAGCATCGCTTGGGCCACCTCGGCGAATTCCTGGCGTTCTTCCGGCGAGGCGCGCTCGGCCGCCAGGCTTGCCATCAGGCGCTCAAGCTCGCGCCGTACCTCGAGCAGCCGCAGTTGCAGCCGCAAATTGATTTCGGAGACCATGATGCCGCGGCGGGGCATGATCACGACAAGCCCATCCCTGGCGAGCCGCTGCAGCGCCTCCCGGATCGGGGTGCGGCCGATCTTCAGGCGCAAGGCAAGCGCCTGCTCCGACAGCACGGTCCCGGGCGACAGCCGGAGCGTGACGATCATTTCTTCAAGCTCGCGATAGGCGCGGTCCGTCAGCGTACCGTCTTCCGCATCGTTTGCCCGGGATTGGCGTTTTGTCGGCTTTTTCGATTTCAAATCGCGTCTCACAGCGCATGCGTCAGGGCTTGCGAGCAGGAAATGCCGCTCGGCCATCCCAAGCGTATATTGGACATATATCATGAAGCAACTCCCCGTAGCCGACCGGGGAGCCTGGACAGACCAGGTCAATGCGGGGATGTCAGCAGCGAACGGCTTTGGGGGATGCTGTCCGCTAGGCGCGATCGTACTCGTCCGGTCCCATCGCCCACAGCCACTGGTCGTGGCCGGTAGCAAAGGTGCGGTTGGTCTGCGCCGGGTTGCGGTTGACGAGCGGCCTCAGATACATCGGGTGCGTGGCGCTGCGCACCTCGTGCTCGATGGTGAACAGGTGCTTGCCATCAGCGGGATCGACGATATCCCGAAAGCGGTATTGGTATTGATTGTCCTCGCTGTAGATGAGGCCGCGCTTCGACAGTTCGCGGTAGGGGCCAGAGAAGTTCGTGACGTACATCTGCACGTGGTGGCCGTCATATTCGCCCTGCGGCCGGTCGGTCTCACGAAACAACAGGTTCTGGTTCTTGCTCATCTTCACCGACGCGACAGTGGCATCGCCGTTGTTGAGCTCCGCCGGCATCCCCATCACCTGGGAATAGAAGTCGCAAATGCCTTTTGCGGCCCCCGGCGGCACCTCGAACTCGACATAGGGGATGCCGAGCGTGATGCGCCCGAAGCGCGCGGCATCCGGCTCATAACAGCGCACGCGATTGCCCCAGGGACATGTCGCCTCGACATGATCGTTGTACTCGCGAAAGGTGAATTTCGTGCCTTCCAGTTTCTTCTTTACCGACGCGAGCCGGTCGAGCAGCGCCTTGCGGCCCGAGATAACAAGGCCGGTATGGCCCCTCAGCACCTGCGGCGCACCGCTTGGCAGATGAAACTGGCTCCTCCCGACATTGACCCACATGTTGTCGTCGGACACCATCAAATAGGGGTCACGGGTAAGCCCGAGCCCCGCGACGTAGAACAATGTCGCCAAATGCTGGTCGGGTACCTGGACGTTGACGTGTTCGAGATGGATCGAGTTGCCGAGGTCTTCGGCGGCGCGGTCGAATTTTCGTTGCATGGATGCGGGTCCCGGGTGCGGATTGCGGCATCATAGTGCAGCGTGATCTCCCAAGCCAACGGTCGCTGAGCAATCGCGGCAAGAAAACCCGGGCTGCCGGTTTTTCAGCTAGGTCTTGGAGAGACCGTCCACGACCAGGCGATTCAGGCGATTTGCAAAGGCGGCCGGATCCTCCGGTAGTTCGCCGTCCAGGATCTGGGCCTGCTCCAGCAACAGAAACGACAGGTCCGCTGCGTTCGCGCCGGCCTGTGCGATCGCCGTAACAAGGGGATGGCCAAGGTTGATTTCAAGAATGGGCTTGGTTCCGACGCCGCGGTTTTGCCGCGCCAACAGACGCTCGAGTTCGCGATCGGGACCGTGACTGCCGGCGACCAGGCATGAGGCGCTGGCGGTGAGCCGCTGCGATGCGCGCACGTCGGAAACCCGGTCGCCGAGGGTGGCCTTGATCACGGCGATGATCGCTGCCTCGTCCGCATCCGATTTGACCTCGTCCTTCTTGTCATCGAGCAGCGGGATCAGGCCGAAGTCGATGTCGCCCTGGCTGAGCGACTTCAGCGGCTTGCCTTCAAAGTCAAGTGGCGCCGACGTCCAGAACGCGTCGACGGGATCGGTCAGGAGCAGAACCTCGATGCCGCGCGCCGCCGCCGATTCCAGCTTCGGATTGGACTTCAAGCGCTCGATGCTGTCGCCGACCAGGAAATAGACCTCGGTCTGGTTGGGCTTCAGGTCGGCGATATATTGCTTGAGCGTGCGATTTTCGCCCGACGTGGTAGTGAACTTCGACAGCGCCAGCAATTTCTCGCGCCGCTCAAAGTCTTCATAGATGCCTTCCTTGATCACCGGACCAAAAGCATCCCATATCTTGGCAAAATTTTCCGGCTGCTTCTCGCCCAGTGTTTCCAGCTCCGCGAGCACGCGGCCAGTCACGGCCTTGCGGATCTGCGCCAGCTGCGGGTTGTTCTGCAGCATCTCCCGCGAGATATTAAGCGGCAGGTCTTCGCTGTCGATGACGCCGCGGACAAAGCGCAGATAGGCCGGCAGCAGGTCGGCATCGTCGGTAATGAACACCCGGCGCACATAAAGCTTCACCTTGCCCTTGCGCGAGGGCTCGAACAGATCGAACGGTTTTGCCGAAGGCGCGAACAACAGTACCGCGTAGGAGTATCGCCCTTCGGCGCGGTAATGCAGCGTCATGGCCGGCTCGTCGAAGGCGTTAGCGATCGACTTGTAGGCCTGCGTATAGTCCTCTGGCTCGAGTTCGGACTTCGGCCGTTGCCAGAGCGCGCTCGCTGAATTGATCTGCCGCGGCTCACCCTCTTCCGGCACCAGCTCGATCGGGAACTGGATGTTATCGGAATAGGCCCTGACGATCCGCTCGATTTCGTAAACTTCAAGGTACTTGGCGGCATTCGCCTTCAGGTGGAGAATGATTTCCGTTCCCCGCGCGGGAAGTTGTGCGCCGTCCTTGCCAGCAGGCGCGATTTCAAAGCCGGACCCGCCCGACGACGACCACGTCCAGACATCTTCGGCGCCCGCCCGGCGACTGGTGACGACGATGCGGTCGGCAACCATGAAAGCGGAATAGAAGCCAACGCCAAACTGTCCGATCAAGCCGGCGCCGTCCTTTGCCTCATTGAGGCGCGAAAGAAACGATCTGGTGCCGGAACGCGCGATGGTCCCGAGATTGTCAATCAATTCCTGCCGATCCATGCCGATGCCGGTGTCGGCAATCGTCAGCGTGTTGTTTTTCTTGTTCGGGAGGATGCGGATTTTCGGCAACTCGCCATCTGTGATCAGTCCCGGATTGGCGATCGCCTCGTAGCGCAGCTTGTCGCACGCATCCGACGCGTTGGAGATCAGCTCGCGCAGGAAAATGTCGGTCTCCGAATAGACCGAATGCACCATGAGGTGCAGGAGTTCGGAAACCTCGGCCTGAAATGGCTGTGCCTCGGCGGCGGCGTCAATCGTCGTCATTTTATCTTCTCACGGGGGGCGAGAGTGGGTCGATATAGCGGCACCGGATCGAGATCAAGCTGATCTTGGTGACCAACTTCCGGCAAACCGGGGTGCCGCATCGCCAGGATGGCCCGCTTTTCGGCCTGTGACAGCGCCGCGTCCGCCAGCACATCCCTTGGATGATCGAACACCGAGCCGGGATGAAAATTGGCATTGCGGTCATAGACATTTTCATCGAAGCGGTGGTTCAGACCGGTCATTTCGTCCTCCTCACTCCTTTCGTTTTGGGACGAAAAACGACTTAGAAAATCCATCCCGAATTTCAAGATCAAGGGGTCTAAAAACCGCGGCGCCGACCGGGCGCGTTCCTGACCCTGGCCGCCCGCATGGCGCAGCTATCCGATCAAGGTTTCCGGATGGAGGTGCAACGCGTAAAACCGAGCTCTGCCGTCAGTGTGTTGGGAAGAACCGAAATTGGCGGCGGAGTCAGCTCACGCTCTCACCCGGCGGGCTGTCTTTGACCATGCGGATGATCTGCCTGCCGTTCGCTCAGCGAGCGGATCAGCGACGTCTTGATGCTTGAGACGTGCTCGCGCATCAGCATCTCCGCGCGCCAGGGCTCCTGCGCGATAACAGCTTCATAGATGCGGTGGTGGTCGTCGTGCCGGCGGCGAACGTCGCGATGCTCGAAGGCCACGATGTTGCGGCTCGATGACACCGGCACGTGATGGCAGATCCGGATCATTTCGCCAAGCATGCGGTTGCGCGCGGCAGCGAGCAGGGTGTCGTGGAAATCGCCATTGATGCCGCGATAGATCGTCAGGTCGCCGGCTTCGAACGATCCGCGCTCCAGCAGTTTGTCGCCGGCGATGAGGCTGCGTTCGATCAGCGCCTTTTCCTCCGGGCGCAACCCTCGCTCTGCCGCAAAGCGCGCAGCGACACCTTCCAGCGACGCGCGGATGTCGTAGGCGTCGACGATCGCATCCAGCGGAAACTCCCGCACCGTGAAGCCGCGATTGGGCGCATAGTCCAGCAATCCTTCGCCGGCGAGTGCCTGCAGTGCGGCCCGCACCGGGGTGCGCGACACCGCCATTGTCTTGCTGAGCTGGACCTCGTTGAGGCGCTCGCCGGCAGCAACCGAGCCGCCCAGAATGGCTTCCCGGATCAAGTCCATCACCGACAGCGCCCGGTTGCCGGCGCGCGATCCGCCGGCGGTCTCCAGGGTAGGAAGGTCAGACTGATCCGTCATGCCGAGGGCCGTCTCTTTCCTCCAAGTGAATACACCTTATCAAGCCTGTTGCCAACTTCACCGTGTGTGGCGTCGCAATCCCGCATTTTGGAGTGCCGAAAATGACAGCAAAGGCGCACAAACTCTGTCCATCTGATGGAAGTGTATGTAATTTATATTGACTCAACCATCGGTTCGACGAACGATGGGACATCCGGTCGGCGGCGAAGGCAGCGTGCATTCATGGCGGAAGCGAATCCCAAGATCAGCGAAAACGCCATTGAACTGATCACCGCCGATCGCGGTCCGCATTACGAACCTTTCGGCTGGCACCATTGGCCTGAGCATCCCTGGCTTTCCTACCAATTTCGTCGCGGCCTCGGCGAAACCCAGGAGGGCGGCGGCAGCGTCAGCGAAGTGATGCAGGCGGGATCGCGGATGATCCCGGGTGACCTGGAGAGCTGGCACCGCGAATGGATGCGGATTGCCGACCGCAACTGGAAGCGCGGGCTCGCGGAAGAAGCCGCGGACCATGTCCGCACCGCCATGAACTGCTTCCTGCGCGCGGCGGACTATTACCGCCAGGCCGAATTTCACCTCGAGCCGGACGACGCCAGGCGGCTAGCCACCTTCGAGAAGATGGAGGCCTGCTCGCACAAGTTCATCTCTTACCTCAATCCGCCCGGCGAGGTGGTCGAAATCCCCTACGAGCCGGGAAAGCCGATGTGCGGCTATTTCATTCGCGCGCCGTTTCCCGGTGACAGATTGCCGGTGCTGATCTGCATGGGCGGACTGGATTCCATCAAGGACGAAATGTGGTTCATGCAGGCGCACGGCTGCCTGCAGCGCGGCATTTCGGTGCTGATGATCGACGGACCCGGGCAGGGCGGGACGTTGCGGCGGCACAAGATCGTCACCCGGCACGACAGCGAGGCGCCGATCGGCAAATGCATCGACTGGCTCGAGAAACGCGCCGACGTCGACGCCACGCGCATCGCGGTGTGCGGCTCCAGTCTCGGAGGCTATTACGCGGCACGCGCCGGCTGTTACGAACCGCGATTGGCGGCGGCGATTTCACACGGCGCGATCTGGTCGGTGCACGACATGTGGGGCACCAAGGGCGACGAGTTCGGCCTCGCCATGCATATCCGCTGGGTATTCGGCGCCAGGTCGATGCGCGAGGCCCACGAGCTGATGAAACCGTTCACGCTCAAGGGCCATCTGGAGAACATGCGCTGCCCGTATCTGGTGCTGCATGGCGGCCACGACGTGCTGACGGTGACCGCGGCGCGAAATACCTACGACTACGCCAAGGCCCATGGCGTCGATGCGACGCTGCGCGTGCTTGATCCCGAAGAGACCGGTGCCGAGCATTGCCAGCACGACAATCCGACGATCGGCCAGGAAGTGCTGGCCGACTGGCTCGCCGACCGCTTCGGCATCGACCAGCGTACGTTGCTCAAGACATCCGTCAATTCTTTGATATGAGTTGCGCCATGGCTTGCCCCGCGCCAACCCCGTGCCGCACAACGACCCCGTTTTATCCACCGACCTGAAGAGTACCCGCCATGACCGGTCCCATGATCCCTCGCGAGCGTTCCGACTATTCCGCCATCGTCGATCGTCCTCCTTTGAAATTGCCGGGCGGCGCTCGCATGGTCGTCTGGACTATCGTCAATCTCGAAGTGTGGGACATTTCGAAGCCGATGGCGCGGCAGGTGCTTCCGGCGCCGACCGGCATTCCGCTGCTGCCGGACGTGCCGAACTGGAGCTGGCATGAATACGGCATGCGGGTCGGGGTGTGGCGGTTTTTCGATCTCTACAAGAAGCTCGGCATCGCGCCGACGCTCTCGATCAATGCGCGGGTCTGCGAAGATTATCCGCGCGTGGCGCAACAGGCCAGGGATGCCGGCTGGGAGTTCATGGGCCACGCCTACGAACAGGGGCCGATTCACAAGGAGGCCGACCAGAAGGCGATGATCGAGCGCGCGATGAAGGTGATCGAAAATTTCACCGGCAAGCGGCCGGTCGGCTGGCTCGGGCCGGGCCTGACGCAAACTCTCGAGACGCCGGAGTTTCTCGCCGAGGCCGGCGTCAAATATATCGGCGATTGGGTCTATGACGACGAACCGACCGTGATCCGCACCGCCAAGGGACCGCTGGTGACGCTGCCGTACACCGTGGAGCTGAACGACATTCCGATGATGCTGGTGCAGCACCACGAGAGCGACCACCTGCTCAAGCGCTCCATCGACAGTTTCGACCGGCTCTATGCGGAGAGCAAGGACCGGCCCAAGATCATGTCGATCGCGATCCATCCCTACATCTCCGGCCAGCCATTCCGGATCAAGTTTCTCGAAGCGATCTACGACTACGTCAACAAGCACGACGGCGTGGTGCACTGGAACGGCGAGCAGATTCTCGATTGGTACCAGGGCCAGACCTCCAGGCCGGGATCGAAGGCGTGAGCACCATGGCGCATGCGCTGCCGGCCATTGCCGCAACCGCGGTGCCCGTTTCGGGCGGCGGTTTCTTTCCGGTCCGCCGCGTTTATTGCGTCGGCCGCAACTACCTCGACCACATCCGCGAAATGAAGGAGGCCGACGAGCGCGACCCGCCGTTCTTCTTCCAGAAGCCGCGCGATGCTGTGGTGACCGACGGCGCGCGCGTGCCGTATCCGCCGTTCACGTCCGATTTCCAGTTCGAGGTGGAGTTGGTGGTCGCGATCGGCCGCGGTGGCCGCGACATCGCCGTTGCCGATGCAAACAGTCATATCTGGGGCTACGCCGTCGGCATCGACCTGACGCGCCGCGACCGCCAGCGCGACGCGCGCGATCTGCGTCTGCCCTGGGAAGTCGGCAAGAGTTTTGACGCTTCGGCGCCGTGCGGCAACATCAAACCGGGGGGCGATCCCTCTCATTTTGAGCGTTGCGCCATCACGCTTGCGGTCAACGGCATCGAGCGCCAGCGCGGCGACATCGGCCAGATGATCTGGAGTGTTCCCGAAGTGATCGCGCAATTGTCCAGACAGGTCACGCTCGGCGCCGGCGACCTGATCTATACCGGCACGCCCGCGGGCGTGGGTCCAGTCGGGCCGGGCGATGTGATTGCGGCTCACATCGACGGATTGCCGCAGCTCACCATCACCATTACGCCACCGGAGGCATGATCATGTTGCCCACCGAACGCATCGATTATTCACCGATTCCCGCCCGTACGCCGCTGAAGCTCCCGAATGGCGCGCGCATGGCGATCTGGGTGATCGTCAATGTCGAGGAATGGGACGCGAAACTTCCGATGCCGCGCACGGTGCTGACGCCGCCGGCCGGCGGTTCGCCGTCTCCCGACATTCCGAACTGGGCCTGGCATGAATACGGCAACCGCGTCGGTTTCTGGCGGCTGCTCAAGGTATTCGACGAGTTCAAAATTCCGGGCGTCCTTGCCATCAACGGGTCGGCGCTATCGGCCTATCCGGCGATCGTCGAGGCCGCGAAGGCGCGCCATTGGGAGTTCATGGGGCACGGCTTCACCCAGCGCAACATGCAGAAAGTCGAGAACGAACGCGAAGACATCCGCAAGACCGCCGACGTGATCGCTGCGGCGACCGGAAAACGTCCGCGCGGCTGGTTGGGGCCGGGTCTGACCGAGACCTGGGAGACGCCGGACCTTTTGAAGCGGGAAGGCTATGAATACGTCGCCGACTGGGTACTGGACGATCAGCCGGTCTGGCTCAAGACCAAGACCGCGCCGATCGTCAACATCCCCTATACCCAGGAATGCAACGACGTTGCCATGATGCTGATCCAGCATCACAAGGCATCCGAATATTACGATCGCGCCGTCGATCAGTTCGAGCAGATCTACGATGATGCCTCCGACTCCGCCCGCATCATGGCGCTGGTGGTCCATCCCTACATCATGGGCGCGCCGCATCGCACGAAATATTTCCGCCGCATTTTCGAGAAGGTCCGGCTAAAACCTGACGTCGCGTTCATGACGGGCGAACAGATCCTCGACTGGTATCTCGGGACGGGACCGAAAGCGCCCTAAGGCAAAGAACAGGGATGAACACCTTCCAGCTTTTCAACGGACTGACCTTCGCCGCCCTTCTGTTTGTGGTGGCGAGCGGCTTTACGTTGATCTTTGGATTGTTGCGCATCGTCAATCTGGCGCACGGCGCCCTTTATCTGTTTGGCGGCTACATCGGCTTTGCGGTCGCAAGCAGGACCGGCAGCTTCGCACTCGGCGGCCTCGGTGCGATGGCGGCGATCGCGGCGATCGGTTTTGTGCTCGATCAGGGCCTGTTGCGCTTTGTGCGGGGCAATGAGCTGCGCCAGGTCCTGCTGACGCTCGGTTTCGCCTTCGTGCTCGACGATCTGGCGCTGGTGATCTGGGGCGGCGACAGTTTCACCGTGCCGATTCCGCAAGTCCTTCGCGGCGGCATGCGGGTATTCGGCGTGTTCTATCCGACCTACCGGCTGTTTGTGCTGCTCACCGGCATTGTCGTGTTCGCCAGCCTCTGGGCGCTTTTGAACCATACGCGGCTGGGGGCGCTGATCCGCGCCGGCGTCGACGATGCCGAGATGGTGGAAGCCTCCGGCGTGAATATCCGCCGCGTCTTCCTCGTCACCTTCCTGCTCGGCTCGGCGCTGGCCGGCCTCGGTGGGTTGATGGGCGGGGCGTTTCTGTCGCTATATCCGTCGGCCGATGCCGAAATCCTGGTGTTCAGCCTCGCGGTCGTCATTATCGGCGGTCGCGGCAGCCTGATCGGCGTCGGCGTCGGCAGCCTTCTGGTCGGCCTGCTCAACACGGTGGGGCAGGTGATGTTTCCGGAGCTCGCCTATTTTGTGATCTTCGGCCCGATGGCGCTGCTGCTTGCATTTCGGCCGCTCGGCCTGTTCGGACGGGCGGCGTAGACATGATGCAAGCCTCGCCGCAGCCAATCAGAATTGCCGGCATGACCGGCAGCGCCGTGGTCGTCGTTTTGGCCGTGCTGGCGGTGGCGGCCGCGCTGCCGCTGGTGCTCACCAGCTACCAGGTCGGGCTTGCCACCGAGATGCTGATCTTCGGCGTGCTGGCGATGTCGATCGATATTCTGGCAGGTTTTGCCGGACGCACCTCGCTCGGCCACGGCGCGATCTTCGGCGTCTCCGGCTATGTCGTCGTCTATGCCAGCGCGCAGGCCGGATTGCCGCCTGCGGTGGCGTTTGTGCTTGCGATTATCGCCGCGACGCTGGTCGCGGTGATCTTCGCGCTGCTCGCGGTGCGCACCTCGGGCGTCTATTTTCTTCTGCTGACGCTGGCGCTCGGTATGATCGTGTGGGGGATCTGCCTGCGCTGGACCCAGGTAACGGGCGGCGAGAACGGCATGCGCGGCGACGTCCGGCCAACCTTTCTCGTGACGCACCGGGCCTTCTACTGGGCGGTTCTGGTGACCGCGGCAGTGGTGAGTTACGCGATGTGGCGATTCGTCCGTTCTCCGTTCGGTTTGACGCTGCTCGGCATCCGCGACAGCGAAAGCCGCATGCGCAGCCTCGGTTACAATGTCTCGCTGCATTTGTTTATCGGCTTCACGGTATCGGGCTTTTTTGCCGGAGTGGCCGGCGCGCTCTATGCGATGTTCAATAACTTCGTCAGCCCCTCCACCGTGGCGCCGGCGCAGTCGGTCGAAGGCGTGCTGATGATGATTGCCGGCGGGGTCGGCACGCTGTTCGGCGGCTTTGTCGGGGCGGCTGCGATCATCGCGCTTGAGAATGCCGTCAGCGCTTACACCGAGCGCTGGCAGATGGTACTCGGTGTTACCTTCATCCTGATCATGATTTTCACCCCCGAGGGCATCATCGGCACCTTGCGCGCCATCTTGACGCGCAAGGGACGTTGATCGTTTCCACGAAAGGACATTGAAATGGACCGCAGGCAATTCCTAAAGACCTCCACCGCCGCGCTCACGGCGGCAGGCGCAGGCGGCGCGCCCTGGCGACGCGCACTGGCGCAGGCCGGTCCGATCAAGATCGGCCTGTTGGCTCCGCTCACCGGCGTGGTCGCCTCAGGCGGCAAGGAAATGGTCGAGGGCGTGCAGTTCTACCTCGATCATGTGAAGGGCGAGATCGCAGGCCGCAAGGTGGAGCTCGTGATCGAGGACGACGCATCCAACCCCGACACCGCCTTGCAGAAGGCGCGCCGTCTCGTCGAGCAGGGCAATTGCCATATGCTGATCGGCGACTTGCTCGCCAATACCGGCCTTGCGGTGGCCAATTATGTCAAGGGAACCGGCACGCCGTACTTCATCCCGATCATTGCGGCCGACGATCTGACCCAGCGGCATCGCATCAAGAACGTGATCCGTGTCGCCGGCTATTCGGCGAGCGCCTTTACCCACCCGTTCGGCGACTGGGCGCTGAAACAGGGTTACAAGAAGATCGCAACCATCAGCCAGGATTACACCTTCGGTCACGAGCAATGCGGCGGTCTTGCCCAGGTATTTACCGAAGGTGGCGGCGAAATCGTGCAGCAGTTCTGGCACCCGCTCAACACCGCCGATTTCAGCCCGTATCTCGGTCAGCTCGCCGATCTGAAGGTGGACGCGATTTTCGCCATGGAAACCGGCGCCGACGCCACCCGATTGATCCAGCAATATGCGAGCTTCGGCCTCAAGGGAAAGATACCGCTGCTGGCTGCCATGAACGGCACCGACCAGTCGGTGATCCGGACGCTCGGCGAGGAATGCGACGGCATCATCGCCGCCGCCCACTTCGCCGAAGGCTCGGACAATCCGGTCACGCAGAAGTTCACCAGGGAATATGAAGCCAAATACGGCAAGATTCCCTCGCTTTATGGGTTCTCGATGTATTCCGGAATCATGTGGGTGGCCACGGCCCTGGAAAAGATGGGCGGCAAGGTCGAGGATCGCGAACTCCTGATCGATACGGTGCTCAAGACCGAACTCACCGGCTCGCCGCTCGGCAAGACCGTCAGGCTCGATGGCTACGGCAACCCGATCTACGACGTCCAGATCCGCAAGGTCGTCAAGCGCGCCGACG
>Ga0210394_10001814_pt1 | contig 32003 bp, 46 predicted proteins | sample IncBWC12MmetaG_FD_160121 | JGI IMG/M metagenome (GOLD analysis project Ga0210394, IMG submission 160121) | Forest soil microbial communities from Barre Woods Harvard Forest LTER site, Petersham, Massachusetts, United States - Inc-BW-C-12-M | ecosystem: Environmental > Terrestrial > Soil >... | reverse complement strand
TGGCCCTGCAAACGGTCCCGGAGGGTCACCGGGCTTTCCTCCTTTTAAAGCGCAGGTACCGGGCGCCGAGAATGCACCGGCATTCCCTTCTAGTCCTGGCCAGTTTCAGCCGCCTTCTTGGCCACCACGGTAAAATAGAGCCTCCCCAACTAAGCCCGGAGGCTTCGGCTTCCGGGCTCTTTTTCGAGTAGGGGTGATCGTGGACAGCCTACTAGTTGATGTTGAAACGCGAAGCCGTATTGATCTTAAAGCAGCTGGTGCAAGGCGCTATGCAGCGGACGCTTCGACACAGATCACAACAGCCGTATGGCGTTTTCGAGGCCAACTGAAAACCGCGTGCACGGTACACCCCTTCTTCGGTACGCATCCAATTCATACGCTTTATGACGATATTCGGGTTTGTACGCGATTTGTAGCGCATAACGCTAATTTTGATGTAAACGTGCTGCGGCATCAAAATCCGTTTGTCGAAATTCCACTGCACAAGATCGATTGTACAATGGCGAGAGCGCAAAGCCTTGCGCTACCGGGAGGCTTGGACGCAATATGTACGACGTTGGGTATTAGTGGAAAAGATCCACGTGGACGAGCGTTAGTAAATGCAACATGCAGACCGCAAAGAAACGGCACGTTTAATGAAGACGCACACATATTCGCTAAATTACTGGAGTACAACGTTCAAGATACGTATTGTTTAGAAGAATTAGACAAACGGTTGCCGCCACTTTCACCACACGAGCGATTAATATTCGAGCGCACATGGCGCAAAAATGAAATCGGGTTGCCGATAGATATTCAGCTAGCGACCGCAATTGCGCTACGTCGTCAGGCAATTGAGCAAGAAACCACGCTTAAACTAATGGAATTGACAAACAATGCCGTAACCAAATTGTCGCAGCGGCAGAGAATCATTGAATGGTGCAATGGCGGTAATCGCGCTGCCGGGCTAGAAAGCACACAAAAACACATAGTAGCTGAAAAGTTGACGGACGAAGACTTACACCCAGACGTACGGCTCGTACTTGAGCTTTTACAGGTAGAAGGCGGTTCGGCGCCGCTCAAAGCGCAATCACTTTTGAACCGGCATGTCGGTGGATGGTATAAAGATGCAACGCGCTACTTTGGTGCACGATCCGGTCGCGGCACGTCAGAAGGCACTAACATGTTTAACATTGCCCGACCTTCGGGCAGGTATGATGGCAAAGAGGGCCGCCCAACGATCGATAGCGTGATCGCCGGATTGAAACAAGGTTTCCAGTACGACAATACAGCTTTGAAAGACTGTCTTCGAGGATGCATCGTAGCACCCTCAGGTTGGTTAGTAACGGATAACGATGAAGAACAAGCTGAATTACGTCTCGCTTTGTGGCAGGCCGGCGATACCGATCGCCTCAACATTCTGGCCGCCGGCAAAGATCTGTACATGTACAATGCAATAAACTGCTTAGGATTGCCGCAAAGCGCAACGAAATTAACACATCCTAAAGAGCGCCAAACGTTCAAGAGCGTAACGCTCGGCGGAATTTACCAACTGGGATGGAAAACATATTTAGCGTACTTAATCAAAACTGCGGCCGAAAATGGACTGAAAAAACACGAATTGACTGAAACAAAAGCACGTACGGATGTAGATAACTACAGAAAGGGGAATCCATTGTTAGTGCGGCTTTGGTATGATTTAGCCGACGCTTTCAAATCTGCAATTTATGGAGCTCCCGGTCGTACATTCCCTGCCGGTAAAATCGCATTTCAAAAGGACACGCACGGAACCGTATGGATGCTACTTCCATCCGGACGTGCCGTACCGCACTACTCAGCACACGTGACGCATACTGGCGAGATGGCTTTCTTCCGCGCTAAATTTGGCGCCATGTATCGCCAAAAGGCGTTTGGCGGCTCCTTATTGGAAATTTCTGGTCAATCTATGACGCGCGATTTAGTAACGGCCGCAGAAGTTGATATTGAGAAGGAACTGCCAGATGTTGTACTTTTGCTGGACGTGTACGACAGTATTCTCGCTCTTGCTCCCGCACACGTGGCGAAAGAGCGTTCTGCGCAAATACGAAAAATCATGAAAAGATCTCGGTATTGGACCGCCGGGCTGTCCCTTAGTTGCGACGGGTACGAGTCAGAAAGGATGCGCAAATGAGTTCGATTTTCAACTTGACACACAGACAAGCCAAAATGAGACGCATTTTAGAAGAATTGGATCAAGAACAAGTCACGCTGAGCGCACACTGTCAAGACGCAGCCGAAGATTTACGATTGGCATGTATTTTCTTGAGTAGCGCGCTGAGAACCACAGATTTAGAAATTAGGAAAAGGAAGTCCACTAAGCATCTGACCGATGCCCGTACCTAAGTTAGTATCGTTTTTAGCTTCTGCCTGCGCGATTTGAGATTGGCCCGCCATTTGTGACACGTCTACGCCGGCTTGCTGACTGGTCGCCGTGGTGCCGACGCCGATCGCATTGAACATGTTTTGAAGAGAGCCCTGAAGCTGCCCGAACATTTGTTGGTTGCCAGCAAGATAATTTGTGTAGGCGTTATTCGCATACGTGTTGGCGATGCCGGTATTGACGCCAGCAAGTGCGCGCTCATTCGCTCCTGAAAGCAAACCGCCGGTTGCTGCCGCACTGCTGTTCTGTGCAGTATCGGCAATGCCCATTTCATACTTTGCAGCCGGCGAGGTTTGATAGTTGCTCATGAAAGTGTTGTAGTTCAGGTTCGGATCGGCACCCGCGACCTTGCCAATATTGCTGATCGCACCGGATGCGGGACTGAGAAACGATTGACCAAAGCTGTTGTACGGCTGTGTCTGTCCGGTAAACCCTTGGGCAATTTGGTTGATGTTATTCATTCCCGAATTTAATTGGGAATTGGCAATTTCCGATCCGATGATGGTTCCAAGACCGGAACCGAAGCCACCCAGCGTCGCCGCTGCCATCGTAATCATTCCTTGCAATGTATGACAAAACTTGCTATGAGCACGTTACCACGATTCGCGCGAGAAAACCATGGTTCGCCGCCGAAAGCTTTTGATTTATTACAAGAGGATCGTCCCCAGTCAAAAAATCATGATCTCCATGCGTTTACCTACTAGTCTCGTCGAGCGGCTTGATTTCATCGTTCGGAATGACGAAGCCAACGCAGCAACCCGATCGTCCGAAATTCAGGCAGCTATCGAGTCATGGCTCGACAATCGCGAACGTCGCATGCGTGAATTAGGTTTGGAACCACCGACATGAGCGAAAAAGAGCTGCACATGAAAGCACAGCAGTGGCTTGAAAAGTCAGGTTTGTGGAAGAAGATCTTGATCTTCCATGTTCCGAATGAACGATTTGGCGGCGTAGGCGCTATCACGTATTTCAAGCGCCTTGGTGTACGTCCCGGCGTAGCAGACTATCTCATGTTCACGAGCGGTCACAGAATCGCCATCGAACTGAAAGATGAAAAAGGCACGCAAAACGAGAATCAAAAAGAGTTTCAAAAACAGTGGGAAGCCGCAGGCAACCGATATTTTATTGTGCGTTCGTTACTGCAGTTCCAAGCAATTGTGAATATGTCTTTCTTTTAGAACGGGAACGCTGTCCACGCAGACACTCCAGTCTTGATCCAAACACGAGCACCAACGCCACCAGCCACGTCTCCGTACCAATCTCCTACCGCACCCAGCCCGGCTGCAGGCGCTCCCGTACCGTTGTGCAAAGCGCCCCCACGTGCCTGTACGAAGGCAGTAGTCGCAAGCTGAGTTGTATTGGTCCCCGCGGCCGCGGTAGGCGCAGTAGGGGCGCCCGTGAGCACTGGCGATGCGAGCGGAGCCAACAGCGTCTCCGCGGCCTCCGCTCGCGTGGTTTCCACAGCCACGGCAGTATCCGCGTAGGCGGTAGTCGCTATCTGCGTGTTGTCCGTAAGCGGTACTGCCGTCGGAGCTTTGGGAGTGCCCGTGAGTATCGGCGATGCCAAAGGGGCTCGTGACGTGTCGGTCGGATGGACATGATCCTGACGAGCATACTTAGTCGAAACGCCGACAGCTCCCACGCCGTCCATCAACGGTATGACAGTTGCCGGGCTACTGGCGGTATTCTGGATCACGAATGCGGTAGTCGCGATCTGATTGGTATTCGTAAGAAGCGGTGCGGTAGGCGCGGTCGGTACGCCCGTAAGCGTGGCATCGCCTTGACCATTCAAGAGGCCTGTCAATTCAAGAAACCAGCGGTTCAATGCTGGATCGATCTTAGCAATCTTGGGCGGCGGCGGGAGTTTCTGTACCATTACGTACCCGGTGACGTACGTGCATACATTTCATCGATCGTAAACGGCGCATGCGTACCATTGTATTGCAAACGGAATATGCGTCGCCGCCCTGTACCCATGACGCGCGCAATTGCACGCTGTTGACCAGTTGCAGGCATGTTAATCAGACGCATGCCACGCCACACGGCCGGAAATTGTTCAGACCAATCAAACTGAAATGTTCCCGCCGCAGGACCCATGGGCGACGCTACGTCGATAGCATCAAACGCTTGCCGCATTTCTTGACTGCCTACCCATGGCGATTGGATAAGACGCGTCATCGTCCCCGCGGGCTCTAACGCACTGTTCAAGTCCAATGTACAGACGTAACCGGTATCGAGTCCAACATAGGTAATACCACCATCATGTTCAGTGGCGCACCGTCCAGCATGGTCCGCACGGAAGGGCGACTGGCGATATGACCAAACACCGGACGAAGCCGCCAGCTCAAGGGACCATTGGCCAGGCAATGTAAGTACGTAAAAATCACTTCCGCCTTGTCCGTACGCGTAAGCAGTCAGCGTTGATAACTGTGGTAATGATAGCTGCTGAAGAAGCAAATCAACCCACGCTGGCGATACTGCCTGTCCGGTCTGTCCCGTACATAGCCAAATCCGGCGGTCAGTTCCGACGAACATAATGGCATCGCGTATTATAGCGAGCGATAGACGCGCAGCAAGTCCTACGGATATGAGCGAGTTCGGATAAGAGCTGAAAGCAAAATCCGTAGCGCCGCCGGGATTATACCATTGTTCGAGTGATCGGGCGCCAAGCGGCCACAGGACTCGACCGGATACTGCCAAATCCACAAGTTTGTCGGCTCGCGCTTCCTTCGTCGCAAAATTATTGCCCGGCACGTTCGCCGGCTGCAATGCAACCGAACTGAACATTTTGCTATCTTGGTTGGCGTAAAAGTTACTAGCGCCGCCCCAAACTGTGAAGTTTTCCAAGATTGCAACTGCGGACGGATCAAAATTGATTGACGCATCTAAGCCCGCATTCACGACGCCTGCCAGAGTTGCGGTGTACCCCGTGCCGGCCAGCGTCGGATTTATAGCGTTGGCGTTTGTAGCGATCACGAGCGCTGTACGATCTTCTGCCAGGCGCAGAATGGGCAATATTGGATTAAGTGTAACGAAACCCTGTAGCGTAGGTATACCAGTCTCTACGCCGGACCATATCGAACCGTCTGCATGTCCGCTCCATACAGTTTCCAAAGCATGGCACAGTGCTAAACACGGCGAAGCAGTAGGGCGACAAACAGTATCAAGGCCTGGGGCGCCAATGAAGCGCACTTGCGCCTCCCGGCCCTCTTCCTGCGCACGCGCCACGACGCGCACGTTGACTAGCTTCCCGCTGCCCTGATCAAGACTGTTTGGATCGAGAAAAGAGCCTAGAATATTGATAACGGACATTACTCGGATTCCGGCTCGTCTTGTTTTTGGGCATTTACACAGCGCCCGCTTTCAATATAACCGTGCCATTTTCCGGGGCAGCTTCGACAATTAATTGACGGCGAAAAAGTTGGCGCTTTTCGGTTACCATCCCACATCCACGTACGCTGTGGAATGTCGCGCCCCCTACCGCGTATAATTAGCCCCCCGCACCTGTTAACAGGATGTTTTGGACACTTAAACTCAAAATACACTTCTTTACCGAATTCAGCTGGTTCGCCATCAAATGTTAAAAACGTAACTTTAGCGTCGCTCATGAACGCACCGCACGGAGCCATTGTTGGCCTCGTGCCCAATTTTTCCACCGCACATGTGCATCATTCGCATCCATAATAATCGGATCCGTCGGGGACAGGACGCTGCCGTACGAGCCCATGATACGCCGGCCTAATAGCAGCACAGCGTCGTGAATACCCTCTGGGGGCAGCGTAACGGCGTCAGTCCCGGCTGGGTTGCTGATGAGTGGCACTCGGCCGCCGTACTCTATAAGAGCTTGCGCAGCGGCACGCGGTGGCTGCCACGCGGTCACCAGTACGGAACCGTCCGTTTGACGTTCTTGGTGCCATTTGGTAATGATCCCGACTTGCGTTGTACGTACAACATCCGCAGATGGTACCGGGCGCGTTTCGCGGTTGACAAGGTTGTTTATGTCGTTCAGCCACAATGCACGCATGGCGACGGCATCCACCTGAACCAAGTATGATGCACTTCCAGTGCCGATCGAAAAGCTGTAAATCGAACCCGTAACACCCGCCGGCAGCGTGACTTTTACGCGAGAAATTAGGTACTGGCACGCGCCGTCTGCTTGTTCACTGCGCAGAATGTCATTGAGAACTGGAACGTTATTCGCAAGATCCGTAGCGGTCGGTTGTTCAGTCTGATCGAGAATGCGAAATAGATGCATCGCCTGAGTAATGACGTAGGCCGCAGTAACGGTCATGGCGTTCGCCACGAATGAATGTTTTTCATTGCGAACGTACGGATTTCATGGCGACCTAAATCAAAAGCTTCCAAAAGCCACTGCGACTCTGGATGCCATTCGTTGCTCTCAAATATAATCCGAAGCGGGTGAATTCCGCGAACCCTTCGAATGCCTCGATGATTTGTGTAGTCTATGAGAACTTCCTGATTTTGATCAGTCATTATCTTTACTCAACCGAACAGGTTGCTCCACAGACCGCTCCCAGCCGCGTTTTGGACCAAATAACGCTGTTGTTCCTTACGCCGTTCAATTTCTTCATTGGCTACTATCAACTGTCTGGCAAGAACTGCAATGTCATCATCAGGGTCCGCATTTGACCGGTCTAGAACCGCGGCAGCAATAATCAGCGCGCGACCCCGTTCGGAAATCAAATATTCAGCCATGCTACATTTAAACCTTACTTTTGCAAACGTTCGCGAGCACTCGACTGAAGCATTTTCAGGCCGGCAAAAAGGCCGTATTTGACCTTCGCTATGCTTGCCCGCAGCGTGTCGGCCGTTACCTGTTGATTGTTGTTACGTTCCTTACGATGTTCCAACTCGTCGACACCCGGACCAACGATCCGGATGTGGTCGAGCGTCCGCTCGATTTTGGTGGTCGGCATCGAAGCCTCTCCCGCAGCATCGCAGAGTCAAAACCTCGCCATCCTATGACGGGGTCGCGTCGTCAATTCCGTCTGTTTCTCGCTCATAGGTGCACCCCACGTCAGCGAGCGCTTCGCTGACATACCTTCCAACTGTGTACCAGGAATACGCGATAGTATCAGACTGCGCCAGTCCGTGCAGGTTCCAGCGTCGCAACAGATTTCGCTCAGAAGCAAATCCCTCAGCCACGCCACGCCAAAATGCCTCAGATTGCCCATACCGCAATGCGCGACTTCGTTCAGTTGGGTAGATCACTAACTACACTCCTACGCGCGTAGCCCACGGAGGCGACAAGATCGGATCGCTAACATCCTTGTCTGTCGTGTTCACGCCGGCCAGCTCCGCACTTTCCGAAGGAGGAACAACGGTCCGCACGGAACTGGACGGGATGAACGTGCCATCATAATCCGAAGGCACGAATGTTTGCAAGTTCACCACTTCGGTTGCGACGGGCTGGGCGAGCGCCTGAATACCGGTGAACGATGCTGTCTTGCCCAACGTTGAGTAATAGGGTGGCGCCGAAAGAAGAACAGCAAGCCGCGTGGCGTCATCCGGAGCCGCCTTAGGCCCCGCAGCGAAGGCACTGGGCGCTCCGGACGGCGGTCCGCTCCCCCATATGTCGTCAAGATTGTAGCGCAGCGGAAGGGGCTCTGGCGGCGGGTCAATCGACTTATCAGGCGATACCTGAAAATCGTATACAGGCGGCCAAGGATCGAAGCATGACCGCACGGCACGCCCTGACGACCGCGTGCAAACGAGGAAGCCCGTCAACCGTTCACGCGCAAGAGTTCTGTAGGGGACTCGAGCATTGCAACGGGAGCACGCACCCCACGTCTCGTAGGGGCGCAACTTAGGCTTTGTAGTGTGAACCGGTTCACCCATGGGGCGAATGTTTCACGTGAAACACTAGGCGTTATCAGCACCCGGGCTTACGAACACGGTGCGCCAATCAATGACAGATGCGGCGCAGCGGAACCACAATGCGATGAGCGACGCTTGATTTGACCAATTGCTGTCTTCGCGGGTTTCGAGCTGCGAGCGCTCCCAAAACGTGAAGCCCTGGCCGTTGTCTTTGTCTTGCTCGGAAGTCTGGATAAAATAGTTGTCTTTGTCCACGAGATACGGCGTTTCGACTACTTCCGGCAGTGCATTGGTGGCGCGCAAAACGTTGATGTTGTTGGTCTGAGCGTTCCACTGCAGCGGCGATCCGAGGATGCGCCGCGTTTCCGGACCGCTTTCTGGAGAGAGGATGACACGCTTAGGCAGGGTATTGATCACAAAACCACGGCCGTTGCGCGTGTACGAGATTTGGATGACCGCGTTCTCGAAGGCCAGTTCGGAAACGTTCGCAGCCACCAGCAAATTCGATTGCGCGCCAACGGCGGTCGGATGCGCCGCAGATCCAAGTGGAACGCCATCAGCTCGAACGCCGTTCACCGCGTCCACTGAAACTTGCAATGGCGCATGGGCAATGTACTCCTCAGTCTGCCGGGCCGAAAACGCCAACTCCTTCATCATGCGGGAACCAACGTCTTCGTATAGATCGTCGTCCTTCGCCTCACGTGAAATTGCCACGGCAAGACCGTAGCTTGCGTGCGTGACCTGCGTCCGATAGCCCTCGTTCGGCACGTCGAACTGAACGGGCTCCAATTCCGGTTGCTGCACGGCCAGCCCAAGGCCGGCGCGCTCCGTCATAAATTCCTCAAAGGCTTTTTCACTGGGCTTCGAATCAAAAAATTGCGGATAGATCGGCATCAGCCTCTCATAATCCAGGCCGAACAACGCATAGAGGCCGGGCCAATACTGCGAGGGCTGCAAACTTCGATCGATGACTTGCACGTCGCTCTCCTCTATGATGGCCTTGACTAGCCACCGCGAATCACTTGTGCAGATTAGCAGGAATTATTAGAACTCCCAAAGTAATACAACTTAAGGGGTGTATGACAGCAGCCTATGCGTGACCTTCCGACCATCAAATTTGATGTTGATAAGCCTGAGAAATTTGGCAATTTGGCCGAAAAATTGTCAAAAGACGAACGCCGGTTACTTGCCGACGAATTGATCATGTTGATTGGCATAGACGAGCAATCCATGAGTGACTGGCTCGGCGAGGCAGAAGGCTACTTGGACGCTGTCACCGCACAAGAAAATGACGCAAAACCGCAGGACCGCGAGCAAGAAGGCTCGAACGAAGAAGGGCCGCCATCCACGGAAATGACACTGACGGCAGTCGTGCAATTTTCAGCGCGCGCCACGGACGCTTTGCTCGGCGAACCCGACTTGGCAAGAGCGACCGAGCCGGGAAGCGAAGCTGTTGCGGCGTGGGTATCCAGTCAGCTCCGTACAAACGACCCTAATTGGGTAACGGATACCGATCCGCTTGTTGTGCACATGTCCGTCACTGGACTGGCATGGCGCAAACGGTCATTTGATCGCGAAGACGAGATATTTCACACGGCTTTCCGTACGTGTAAGGACGTAATTGTAAATGTAAAGTACCTACGTATCATCGACCGGGCACCGCGAATTACGGACCAATTCGAACGGTATCCGTACGAAATCAATCGATCGATTGAGCGCAAGCGCTGGGTTGATTACGAACCCGATTTTCACGACAACGACCCACAAGAGCCGAAACAGTTTTATGACTGCGATGCGTGGCTAGACCTGGACGGCGACGGCATTGAAGAACCGTGGACGATTATAATGTCGCGTGACGACTTTCCGGAAGTCGTTAAGATCGAACCACGATGGTCAGCGAAAACAGTAGTAAATACCGACGATTCATTATATTTCAATCCGGTTATCCGGTTCCATCCGTACAAATTTCTTCCCGATCCCAAAGGCGGATTTCTGCCCATGGGATTCGGCAAGCTACTTGCCCGCGTCGAGAACACAGCCAACCGGTTGCTTGCATCCATTTCCGACACTGCTAAGAGCGAGAGCGAGAACGGCGGCATCGGCGCTGGCAGCTCATTTGGCTTGCCGGATAAAATCGAATTAAAAGGCAACCGGATAACGGTGATACCCACAGACGGGATGCCGCTCGAAAAGGTGTTCTCGCCATTTCCGATGAAATCGGTTTCTGCGGGTTCCGTGCAAGTTCTCGACAAGATCATGACGCTGGGTGACCGCCTCGCCGGTACGATCAATCTACTTGAAAACGCGCCCGCATCAATGACTGCGACTATGGCCCGCGGCGTGATCGATAACGGTGCGCAGGTTCAATCCGCAGTACACCGTCGTCTCGTCGCGTCGATGACGCAGGAATTCCGATCATTCGTTGAAATGGCTAGCGCTTATGGCGTTCTGCCCAAAAACATACAAGCTTCTGGCGCTGACAACATAGCAGTGACGGCAGATCCACAGCTTGCAACCGAAATGCAGCGCAGCGCACTTGCCGGCATTTATATGGAATTGATGAAGGATCAGTTGACAGACTGGCGCGAAGTACGCATGCGCCTGTATAAAACTCTAAGGCTTCCGAATCCGGAAAAGCTAATCGGACAGCCACCAACACCGCAAGCCACTCCCAAAGAGAAGGCCGAAGCCGCAATAAAATTGATGAAGCAGAAAACCGAAAATATCAAAGTCACGGGTGCCGTCGCTGTGCAGCTCACGCAAGCGCTCAAGAATTTGGTTGAAGCCGGCGGCGGCATGATCAATAGTCAAATTGCCATGCTACAAATGGCGCAGCTTGAGCAAGCCGTGCAAACAATGATGCAGGAGGCAGGTAGTGCGGGAACTGGCATTGACGGAATGGCTCAGCAGCCCGGAAACCAAGGCGCTCCTCAGCTACCTTCGCCGTCGGACCAAAGTGGTAACAACGGCATTCCTGGCGGGAGTCCCGGTGGACCCAGTATCGCAGGGCCGGGCGGCGGCGCTCAATGAAATCTGCGTACTTTTAGAATTGCCGCAAGACAAAGTACGCGACATAATGGAGACAGCATGAACACTGAAGCCAAGCAATCCATCGGCGTGCGACTCGCAATTCGTCACGAAGGCAACTTCGTCAATGCCTACCTTGCCAAGGAAGGCGATATGGCGAGTGCCAAGCTGCTTGGTTCTATCATGCACAGCATTGTTGAATACGACGCGGATCTTTGGGAGCGATGGAAAGCCGTCATGTCCGACGCCATGGCAAGAACGATCAAAGAATTGTTCGGTCAGACGCCGGATATGATCGAAAGATCAGCTCCGCAGCATGAGAAGGGCAGTCGAGCATGAGTAATCCACAAGATATCGAACTCCATCGGGAACGCGTGTCACGTCGTACGGCATTACTGGCGGGCGCTGCGCGTTTGGAGCAACGGGCTCATGAACTTATCATAGAAGCTCACGAGCTTCGCAAGCTTGCGGAAAAACTATTTGACGTTATCGAAAAGGAAAAACAAGCATCATGAGCAGTGTAGGAGTTCATTCATTCCAAATCCCGCACGAACACGTACAACCGATCCGTGACATGGTCATTGTACGCATTCCACTGCCGCCATCGAAAATCGGCAGCATCCTGACGCCGGATATCACGCGCGACATGATGCAGCACAACGTCATGGCCGGACGCGTCGCGGGAATGGGGCCGCTCGCATTCAGTTACAAAAGCGGCAAGCTCGGAGACGTTTTGGCAAAACAGGACGTAAAAATCGGCGATTGGGTACTGTTCCGTCCATTCGCCGGAACGATGATTCAAGGCGGAAAATTGACCGCAACAAACGGCTGGCGGTACATGTCCAGTTTCAATGATGTGATCGGCATCATAAAAGCAGAACACATGCCAGACCCTTCCACACTTGAATGGGAAACGCCGGACGCACAGATGGAAACGGCGCCAGACTTTGATTTCAGCAACAGCAGAGCCTCTGAAGGACCGTACCTAAGGAGTTGATCCGTGGACTTGAACACAATGGTGAGGGAACAAGCCCTTAGTGGTTTGCGAGCCGCCCTCGATAAAGCCGTACTCGAAGGCGATCAAGAGGGCGCCCGCAAAGCCGCAACACAACTGGCACAGCTAGAAATCAGTACGGCTCCAAAACCGCTGCCATACGGTGACGCCGAAATACGCGCGGAATTGAACAAGCAAGAATGGTTCGGTACCGATCCGAAACGATCAGCGAAAGCAATTCAATTCGGAAAAGATTTGGACCCAAACAAGTTCGCTACCGCAGCCGACTTTACTGCGGCCATCGTGAAAGCCGTGGAAGATGAATTCAAACCGCCCAAGCCTGCCAGAACAGATGACGAGGACGGAGGTAATGAAGAAACCGAAAATGAAGACGGCACAGAGAATGAGGATGAAGACGACGAAGAAATTAGGAACAAAAGCAAGAGCAAACGCCGCCGCACAGATGGCCCTAAGGAGGGTGACGGCAACACGCATCGTCGTGCAGGACCTTGGGCCAAACTTAGCGACGCGCCACCTGCTATTCAGGCTGAAATAAAGCGCTCTGCCAATAAGCTCCTGTCGTCCAAAGCCACGAAAGAACAGCGGACGACTTTCGAGGCTAAGGCTCTTGAAAGTCACTACGCCGCGCACCAACGAAGTAAAAGGAAGTAGAGCATGACGCCGTTTCCCGGTTTTGGAATGTCTCCAAATCTCATTCCCAACCCGCCGCCCGGCATGCCGGAAGTGCCCGGCGCAAGCGATGCCGTTGCGGGGCTCTCGCCATTTTCCGAACCTCAAGATGTAGAAAGTATTATCAAACAACTCAATCTCGATCGGCCACTCAAACTGTACATACCGGATCGGCACCTCTATCCACAGTGGGAATTCCGCATCATCAACAGCGTGGCGCATGAAATTGCGGATGCCCATAATAAGGGCTTCGAACAAGTAACCCATGAAAAACTAGTGAGATTGTTCGATAACTTGGTAGCTGGCACCGACAAAGAAGGCAAAGCATTCCGGCCAATTCTATGCGCACGATCAGTGAAAGTCGGCGACTACGTACGAAAACAAAATTGTCTAAAGTTGCAAAGTCTGTACGCCGGCATGGACCCTGCCAACAAAGAGTTCTCCGGCAAGTACACGTATAAAGTGGATAAAAAAGACGGCACGTTCGGCCAATTTTCAGGCTGGGGTTTCCGTATCCGGGCGTGAAGGGATAACACAGAATGTGTTCAGAACTGGGCGGTCCATTGATGATACTCGCTCTTCTGTTTGGGTGGGCGACTATTATCTGGGCTGCAGGCAGAACGAGGTGACGCAATGAAACGGATAGTTCCATTTATTCTGTTACTGCTGTTTTGCGTCGCCGCTCTAGCACAGGGACTCCCTAATTTTGGTGGCAGCCAACTCCCCAACAATCCAGGAGGGGGCGGCGGTACCGGTGGTGCAGGAGGGGTTGCCAACTTAACAGCCCTCACATTGGCTTCTACAGCGGCCTATCCCACTGGCGTTTGGCGCACGACCTACGGCAACGGCAACGGTGCGCCGCCGCTATTCTACAATCCGAGTGCAAGCGCTTGCACGTTCAACGCAGGAGCCGGTGACGGCGGCGCACAAGTTCCGAGCGCGGACGGCAAGTGCTGGATCGCTGCATTTCCCTCCGGCGCCGTAGACGTAAAACAGTGGGGCGCCCTTTCCGATGGCGGATCGCCAATTGCCGGGGCGTATGGCTGGACGGCAACTGCGAACGGCACGACGCTGCTTACTGTTTCAAGCACAAACGGGATGGCTGCCGGACAGCACATTTCAACCATTGGCTGGGCGACACGCCAAGCCACCTCTCTAGCTATCATACCAAGCGGCACAACTGTCGTCAGCGTCGGTTCAGGAAACGTTGTCACGTCGCAAACCGTACCGACGATGTTGACGATTCCTTCGGTTGCGTGGGGAGACGCCGTTGTCGGTACCAACAACACGGCCGCCTTCCAAGCCATGTTTGATTACGGAATGCAGTCGGGAGTCGCTGATTTCTATTGCCTCGGAAATTTCAAAATCACAGATACTCTTCACGTCGGCTGGGGAGCGCAAGGAGCGAACGGAGGCCTTTATGGATTGCGTCTATCCGGTGGGTATCGTGCCGGATACAATCAACTGCCCGGATGTACTCTCTACCCAACCCAAACAGATAGACCGGCAATCGATTTCACATCCGGACGGCAGGTCGGTCTGTATGGCGTTGCAATTTGGGGCCGACTGTATAACTACCTGTTTTTCACAATGGGCAGCGGCTCTAATTTATCGTCGAATGTAAATGATTGGCTGCCGCCGGAATTCACACCGTCCGGAACATCTGGCGGATTTACCCAGCATGCACCATGGGCAGCGGTAACAGTGGATGCCTATGCCGGCACACAGCCATCGCCTGCGTACCCAAATCTGACGTTTCCGGCGTGGACAGGACTAAGCGCCCAATACGGCAAATCGGTTACGTCGGATATTGAACTGCGAAACGTAAACATTGACGGATTTGCAGTTGCGTTTGCCGTTGGTTTGAACACCCAAAACAATGGGGATTTTGCTAAAATAACAAACCTCAACATTGCATATAATCCCTACGGGCTCAGCGTAACCAATTCACAAAGCCGCAACGTCAATATCAGCAACATCATTTGCGGCTTCAATTACACCGTAATCGACCAAACTACGCTCGGAATGCAATCGGGTGAATTCAATGGCCCAATCAGCAACATCGGTTGCTCGCCGGCCTACCAGATGTTTAACTTTGGAAACCTTGGACTATCCGGCCCTCTCGATATTTCGGAAATATATTGTGAGGGATGCGTACGAGTTGGTAATTTCGTTTCCAATACATCCTTCAATAATTTAGTCGATTTGAAAAACAGCACGTTTAATCTAACTGAAACGTTGCACGGTCAAATTCCAGCGTGTTTCATAACTGCCACAAACGCCGAAATTCGCATGACCGGCGTCAATTACAATGGAAACCAGCGCATCAGCAATCTGTTTTGTGGCGGAGCACAAACTACTGCTGTCTTAAATGGGGGCGGCATCCAGGGCGCTGTAGCGGGAGCGGTAACTCCCATGCAGTTGCAAGCGATCAATTACTCTGGCGGTATGTTTGCCGGGGCGCCGCGTTACAATTCTAGCGCCATCAATAATTGGTCTGTGCCACAATACTATCTCGGTTCATATTATTCAACTGCGAGCTTTACGGGAGCCATATCCAGCCTTACGCTGACGGTTACCGGCGGTGTCACTAATGGATCGCTGGCAATCGGGTCCTGCATATTTACTGGCGCAGGAGTTACCGCAAATACGTGCATAACTGCTTTCGGCACTGGCGGCGGCGGCAATGGCACCTATACGGTCAACAACAGTCAATCAGTCGGCGCGGAGGCAATGACTGCCAGTTCGAGCCTGAGTTCGTACCCACATGCTGATGTGCTCACGCGCGGAACCCTAACCAATCGGTTCCCGATGACACAAGACATGAAGACGTACGTGGATTCACAGGGCCGCTCTTGGCAAATGACGGTACCAGCTCCGGCACAGCTTGTATTTCCGTCCTCTCCCGGTACTCAAATTTCAGTGTTGCCGGCTTACGCTGGCGATACGATGACATTCAATTATTGCAGTGTTTACCAAGGAGGAACCAACGGAATTGTTTACGTAATAGCTCCCGGAGATATTCTGTACCATTTTAACAGTAACACGATATTTGTCGTAACTTCCGTCGGCTCACCAGCAAGCGACGCGACTAACTGCACGTTCGCACCAACTACGTCATCGGTCGTCACAGCCGTTCAACAAAACAATATGACGGTGGCGCCTGGAACGAATACGTGGGCGAGCAACCTCAATGCAACGCCGCTCCTGAACTCAGGCAATACCGCGCTCATAAAAACCGGCGTAGTGATTCCAGGACAACTGGAATATGGTCAATTTGCTAATGGCAGTACGACCGTAAGCAACGTCAGCAATGGCAATGGCGTAGTCGGCACCGATCTAGGAACATTCTACAAGAACGGCGATCTAGTACTTGCGCCGTTTACGTTCGGCACTGGTAGCTCACCATGGCCGACAAGCAATGCCGGCGGCAATCAATATGCGACAGTCATTGCCGCCAATCCAGGCTCAATAACGCTAGGGTCCGCCGCCACAGCAAGCGGTCTGTATCCAATCTTTCCCTATGAACTGAGCGGACGTACCGTAGGACCAGGCCCGCAATTGTCTACGTCATATGCCCCTGGATTGCAGGCAAGCATAGTTAATACTATTGCTCAATTCCAAAAATGGGTAAAATCATCAACTGTAGACAATTTAATAGGGTCCGCTAGTTCATTCACCTGCACAGGAAACCCAACGATCACTTTTTACGAATGCGGAACGAGCACAACTTGCACCGCAACACCGATCACAATCGGAACAGTAACCTTAACGGCAAGCGGAGCTGCCGTTGCAGGATCAGTCACCAATCCAGCAATCACCGCAGGTGACTATACGGCATGGGCAATTTCCGCCGGCACCTGCACAGCACTTGACGCCTCAGCGACGGCTCAGTACCATCAGAACGGACAATAAAGACGGGCAAGGGGGCAGGAGCCCGCGGTACCTGGACGACCGCGGGCTCTTTGATCTAAATGTGGTGCTCCCGACAGGATTCGAACCTGCACTGCTAATGCAAAGAGATTTTAAGTCTCTCGCGTTTCCCATTTCGCCACGGGAGCTATTTCATCTTCTCGATAAGCTCGGCAACGATGCTCGTCACGGTTCGCCGCATCGCTGCAGCCTTGCGCGTGAGCTTTTCTCTCTCCGCGGCCGTCAAACGAATATCCATGCGACAGGCACGCAGTACGACAGAAGGCTTGCGTGCAGCCCCGTTTTTATGCGTGCGACGTTTTGTCGCAGGCTTCGCCTTAGCCTTCTTCGGTTTCAGCTTGGCAGGTTTCGCCTTCTTCTTCGGTTTCGGCTTGACAGGCACTTGAATTGCGCTCTCAGAACTCTCCGTTTCCATACGTACGTGCTCCTATGAAGGTGTGCACGTCTTACACTGTACACTCTTATATGTCAATCTGCACAGTGCAAACGAAGTTTCGCCCGATCCAGCATCCAATTCATACGCTCTGCAGTAGTACCATCTATAGTCATAGACATAACACCATCGCCTTCTTCAATTAGAACAACGATGCTTCGAAAATCAATTTGGGCGAGAATGCCAAGCAACTCTGCTTTTGTATGTACGCGATCTGGAATTCGCGCAAGTTTCACTGTGCTCATTATCTTAGCCCTCCATGGCCATTGAAACAACGCAGGCATCAAGCCGATCGGGTGATCGACCAGTCTCCGCACGAATTTTCTCTTTCGGCGTCATAAACAGTCGCGCTTTTTCATCACGCCGGCAACCGCCTTGACCCCATTTGTACGCCGCCGCTTCCTCTTGCAACTGCTTGTCATTTGGCATCGACACGTCGTTTTGCAACCATCGCTGAAATTTATCATGCAGCTCTGCACGCCGATTGCCGTACAGCGTACCGTTAAGAGCACCCCAAGCGAAATTCACTGCTACCACTTTTTCCACCCCAAACCGCCGCATGCGAAGCCGCAACGCATCCGCAAGCCCCTTGCCAGTCCCGGTAATGTCCACAAGAATCGCATCCATGCTGAAACGCTCGAAAGTCTGTACAAGCCAATCTGCTTGCACATTGTAGTCCCTATTAGCTAGCTCTCCCCAGACCCGAGCCCCAATCGCGGAACCTTGCCGGTCGCACACGAAAGGCTTGTCCTGTCCATCGCCGGCCGGATCGATGCAAAGAAGCTTAAGCGCACCGGCCGACGGACTCGGCCTGCGCATCATGGCAGCCTGCACAATAGACGCTGAGAAAAAGTCCAGCGTGCTATCCGCCATGAAACATTCATCGTACGTAGCCGGATACTCCTGCCTCGTCAGCCTATGAATGCTTCCGGGGTGACCGCCATTCATTGCGGCAATCGTGTAGTTCTCCAGCCAAAACCAATATGTTTGCTCCTGATCAAGCGCATGAAATTTAGCGTAGTCTTCGAATTCTTTCGGAGCTTTCCAACCGGCGGGAACTGTCATGCGGTATTCAGGCATTAATGGCCACGGTAAGAAGTACAATCGCCACGGTCCTTCATTCCGTGCGGCGTGCGCTTCCTGGCACATGCTGTAGAACATGCCTGATTGTCCGTTACCCGTACTTTCGATAATGATTTCTGTATCTGCAAGGTTCTGTACAGTTTGTAGCAAGCCGGATGACAGGTCTTCTGTGTTGTCAAAAAATGCAGCTTCCGACAGATGCAGCAAATGAAAATCATCGGAACGGCCAATGTCGCCACCTTCCGCCGACGCGACTTTGTACAGTGATTTAAGTACGTCAAAAATCAACTCACGTGCATTGGATGCGCCCAAATGCGGACGCGCGCATGCAGGAAGCCCATTGTAAAACTCTTTGATCTCCCGATGCAGGTTCGTGGCGCTATCAGATCGGTGCGCAACAACTTGCGCACGTCGGCCGGCCTGCGTTGCGGTGCGATGGAAATAACGGCCACCTATGTACATACTAACGCCCATCCGCCGAGCTTTGGGGACCAGAGCGCGCACCATGCCGAACTTGGCGTGTTCTTTTTCAATGCTGGCATGCAAAACGCGCTGCATGCTGTTCAAAATAAACGGAATGCGTTCGCCACCTATGGGAGGGCGAACACGCAGAAATGTCTCACGATACCGATCGAAATTGAAAAGAAGAACATTCCGTACGCTCTCTTTACTCAATCGAACAGGCCGCTCCCATGGAACGGACACGAATGTTTAACCTCCATCGCCCGCTTCTCCGGGGACGGTCCAATGCCACCAAAAATGCACTGCCAACCCTCCCGTGACATTGCCGAGCAACCACGGCAGAACCGGCCAGTCTTTCGACAATTCATAAGTGTATCGCGACAATGTCGTGCCGCCGGTCGCAAGCGCCCACCCTTCGATCGCCGCAAAACCGACAATGAACACGAGAGCAAACACGGTCCAAATCCAAGGGAACATGCGATCCGGCATGGTCATGATCGCTGGTCCTCCGTCACGGGAAGAACTGCAACTGCCCCCATGGGAACAGCTGCCTCTTCCTTCGCCCTGATGATGGTTGAATTGACCGCAATCGTCGGTGTAGCCGCCGTTACGATCGGAATGGCTTGCACGCGATGCCTGAGTTTGTCGAGCCGCGCTTTGACAAGCGCCTGTCCATTTTTCTGCCACCACGACCATCCGGCTCCAACGCCGTATAACGCGAGGCCCGCGCCGATCTGAACGAACGAATTGCTTTGATCTGCTGTGAGGGCGCCGTGGGCGACAAGGCCACCAGCGACGCCCGTAAGAACGTGGCGAACCTGTCCGGCGATCACGGTTTCCAGAAAACTTGTGGTAGTGCTATCCATAGGATGCATCCTTTCAATTGGTTGTAACTTTTGCTGCAGTGATGCCGCTGATGGCGTCGACCCACGGCTTGATGTTTGGAAACTGCTTTTCGAGCTGAATTGCCAAAGCTCCAATCACGTCCATGTGGCTGTTGAGCACGGTTCCGACCGTAGAAGGGTCGGTCTGAATCGCACTGGTCACATCCACCGCGGCGCTGATGCCGCGTTGCGCGAGCAACACAATTGGGCCGGCCGCATTCCAGGGCGGCGGCATGAACCCGAGCAATGTTCCGACGATCGGCATGAAGGCGTTCACGTGAGCGACAGTTGAAGCGAGCGTGATGCCTGACATGTTCACGCCTTGAACAATCATCGGCAGCGTTGAGGCGGGCTGAGCTCGAAGCTGAGCCGCGACGAGCGTAGCCAAAGTGTTCATATCGATCTGGGGAGCTGCAGTTGAAGTTTCAGCCACGGGAACCTCCGGTTGTGTTTCCAATGAAATCTTGATCGTCGGGTCGAGCCCCGCAAGAACCTTCAAAATCGTCAGCGCGCCAGGCTGCCCGCTAATCGCACTCGCACTGTAGACGTGATCAGCGATATACTTGCCTTTGGTATACTCATTCGAGTCCGATGCAAGATAAGGGTTTTCGATCGGCTTACTAAGATAGCCCCAACCGTTGAACGCTTCCCAATCAAATGCCGCACGCTCAATCGATGTTGGCGCCGAAACCCCTCGCAACGCGACAATGGCGCCGGCCAGGAAGCTGGCAAACGGACCGAGTCCGGCCGGGACTTCCGTCGTGACGCGATTAAGCGGTTGTCCATTCCCGAGAAAAGTACACGCGCCGCCGCCGCCTTCCATCTGATCATTGACGGCGACGTACCAGTAAAGACCAGGATCGCCCCACACAGTTTGCGCGACTTGCTGGTAAGTCGCTTTATGTGCGATAAGGCCATTACAGATTTTAATGAGTTCCGGCATGTGAGCCGGCGACGGAACAAGCTCCGTCCACAGTTTGGCATAATGTGGTGCCAACAAACTAAAAGACGGAACGGTCATCCTTGTAGCTCTCGACAAGTGAAAGTGCCGTTCTCGACCAAACTCGCGTTGGTGCCGTTACCGGCAAAAAACAGCGCATAAGTCTGCGAAGAAACGGAATTTGGTATATCAAACACCGGACCCACGGAAATAGCAGACACAGCAGGAAGGCCAGAAGATGCACCCGTCTGTATCGGTTGACCTAAAGCCGTGGCACCGCGATAAATCTGGGCAATCAATAAACTCGCCGCTGCCCCGGGATTTTGCCATGTTGAGGCTGAGCATGCAACTATATCGGATGCACTGAAAGGAACCAAATTTAACGTCATATTAGTACTGGCGGCAGGAGTAGCTGAAGTAATAGATTGAGTGACCGCAGTACTCGCCCACATTTCTTGAACCGTTTGGCCGGCTATGGGAATGCCTGGACCAGCCAATTGCACAGTAGTCGGACCTGTAAGCCAAGCTCCTGCAGTAGCTTCTTGTACGTCTACATACCCAAGCACTCTAATTGGCGAATTTGTGACAGATACGGCCGTACAATACAGCACTTGTGCGTTAGCACCGCCTCCCGATCCTGCAAAAGACGTATAGACCCTACTTTCATTGAGAGGAATCAGACTGGCAAACGCTCCTGCCGGTGCGGAGCGCGCATTGTATACGCACAAAGATGGAGTACCGGCATTATTAATTGCCGCGACCCACAATCGACACATTTGGGCATTGTTGCACCCTACTGCAAAACCCGAAGTAGCCGAAATATTCAACGGCGCTTGAAGCGACAAAATTACTGGATCGCCGTTTGCAACTGTCGCGTCGCGGAACGGAATCAACACCGGATTGGCTGCCGACGGAGCGCTACCGTTGTTCCCTAAGACAGCAATCGTCAAATTGCTCGCTATTACACTAGCATTAAGCTGCAAGTTGACTGGCATGCTGAAACTAAGGGCGGAATTGGCAAGCGTAGAAGACAGAACGCTCGACCATGCACCATCGCCACGCCAAAACGTCGTGGCGGATGCGTTGGTGCCGGAATTAAGATTAGCAGGAGGTAAGTTCCCCGTAACACCTGCACCACCTAAAGAAAGCGCAGTGCACGCCGGATCGGCAGAAGCCCCGGCCCCAATGATTGGCACGCCGGAATTACACGGTCCGACACTACCAAAACCGATGACGCCGATATCACGACCGACAGGAATAGAATGATTCGGCGTTTGCCACTGCGCGAGTGCTGGAATCGCAATGAGGCATGCAAGAACGATGGGAATCAAACGAAGCATTTTCATGGCGCTATTACCCATGTATTGAGATCAGGGGACGGCTGTAACATGACTCCTCCAAGCTGTACAGCTGTGGAAAGCATTTGTAGCGTTGATTGCCCCATAATAGTTGGTGACGAAACTATCTCAGGCACGCTTAGAGTAATAACGTGATTCGTGACGGCCGTGGAAAAATCCACAATCTGCAACTTCTTCCCGCTGGCGAATTGACTGGCAAGCGTCGGGAGTATGATCGCTGTAGTGGACGGCGCGGCGCGCTGTATAGCTGCCAGTGACGTGCCAGCAACGATAGACTGCCCCGTCCCGGTTATCTTCTGAAACAAATAACCAGATGCAATTGGCAAAAAATACTGCGTCCACAAAGCGGGCGTGGCGGGCTGATAAACCGAAAGCGCTGCATTCCACAGGTACAGAATGCCCTCGGCGCTCCACGATGGCGACGCGGGTTGAAACCAAGCCGTTGCGGCTTGATTAGATATTGGTGCGGTAGCCTGAACTGCCAAAGTTATGAAACCAGCACGACCTAAAGCAGCCACGACAAAATCAAGGCCCGGCATTTGTTCTTCACGAACGCCGCCGCCCGTACTGCGAAGCAACGCCACGAAGTCAGTCAGCGAATTGTAGGACATGGCCTGCCTAGTGCATCGAGAATTGCGCGAACATGGTTCCCGGTAGCCTCACAGTATCCACTGTAAGCATCAGGAACCTTAATATCCCACTTTTTGATACATTGCCAAACTTTTTCAAATTCAGCAGATCTCAGCATTTCAGGCGTCGGATCGGGCCATGGAATCATTATTAACCTCCTTTATACACTATGGCTATCTTCAGCCGTATACAGCGAATTAAGCGTGACAGTAATCGGGTTTGCTGTACTTGGCCACGCACCTGCAGCTTTTGGTCCATATATAGACACAGGATTAAGCCCGTAATTCCCGAACCCAGCCCATAACAAATAGTAATCGTTGTTCACGCCGATATCGTTGGTTGGCGCTGCAGTGCCAAACCATTTCAAAGCCGGCTGGTAAGTGGCCGGCACGGCGAACAAATAATGCCCCCACGGATCAACGTCGCCACCGCTGTCCGTTGATCTCTTACTGTACAGATTCCACGCCGCAACGTCTATGTACAGATCACCGACAACGCCGGCTTGCGGGACGGGCGGCCCGTTACCGCGCAGAATACTGCCAAACTGCTTCGCCTGAAAGTAGACGCCGCTCTGCATCGTGCCGTTATCAAACCCGCTCATGATTCGCCATTCTGTTGATGCAATGCCGAAATTTTAGCATTTGCCATGGCTAAAGCAACTTCAACTTCGGCAAGCGCTGCCTGACTTTTTAATCTTCGCACTATAAATTCAGCAGTCCCGCGCGAAATTAAGATGCCATCGTCATGCTTTTGTAATGAATGACAACCGCACCCAGCTTCGCTAGACGCCCCCGATAAAAGACAACTAATAAGATCCGGCATGTTACGCTCAAATATGGTTTGTGCTGCAACATTGTCCGCAATGTGATTGTACTTATATGGCATGGCTATCCTCAAACGTGTACAGCGTATTAAGCGTAACGGCAACAGGCGTTGGCTGCTGTCGCAAACCAATCTGACCGACAGGCGTGCCAATTACATTCGCAACTGGGGTAGCCGCTACGTACTCGTCTACAATCCCTGCAGTAATCAACTGAGTTGATGTGCTGTACGCGACTTGCGTACCCTCGCCAGATAGCCCAAGTGGAAACACGCCACCTGTGACTATTAACGTGCTTGGGCCGTTGCCGTTTTCTGGCCATGTATTGTTGGTGCCTTTCGGTCCGTAGATAAATGGTTGCAAACCATAGTTTCCAAAACCTGCCCACGCCAAACAATAATCGCCAGTCACGCCAACGCTGTCATCAGGTGCCGACGTACTGAACCATTTCAATTGTAATTGATAAGTAGGCGGCACGACAAATATATAGTGCCCCCAAGGATCTACGTCACTTACTGTGTCGGACGACCGCTTACTATACAAATTCCACGTCTGCACATCTACGTACAAATCACCCAGAACGCCAGCCTGTGACACAGGCGGCCCACTGCCACGCAAAAGCGATCCAAATTGCTTGGCTTGAAAAAAGACGCCGCTCTGGATCGAACCGTTGTCTATGCCGCCCATGGCATCACATTAGGCAACAACAATTTACGACAATTCGCAATTTGCGCTAACATCATCGAATCTCCCCGCAATCCCGCGACATGTTCGGCCGGTCCGTATTTGTCAGTAAGAATCGCACCTTTTGTTATTGCCAGAACCTTCTTTCCCAAACTAATGTCAAAATGCATCCATGACGCTTTCGGCGGTTGTTGCAACCATTTTCGCTGCACGCCGATCGCATCCGCCATCGTCATCAAGTCGGCAATGTTATCTGCCCACATGTGGCACATAATCATGCGTCCGAAACAATGCCGAACGTCGTCCACATAAACCGTCACGTTTGCGCTCCTACGTCACCCGTACGCGAAATCTGCATCGCCATGTTAACGCCAGTTCCATCCCCGTTGTTGATATTCAAAATACGCAGTCGCATCCACCCTGAACGATGCGCCCTCCGTGACGTGGCAACTACCATGTTCTGCCACTGATCTGCGGGCCACATGCCAGCGTTCGGACTTTGCGAGTTCTGATCCACGCCAAACATGCGCATTTCCATCAACACTGTCGCCTCAGGCGCAACCGGCGACATAGTAACGACACTCGACGCCGCAGAACTAAAAGCGATAGACGCGCGAGCAATGTTGACGGCGATTGTATCTCCTTTGTTGACGGGCAACCAACCCGTAGCGAGGCCAATGGCATCGCCGTACACACAATCATATTGGCGGTTGATCGCCTTGTTATTGCCGCCAGGCCTATAGAAGGTCATGTCGACCTACTTTTTGTTGTCGGCCATGCTACGCGAGCGCTTGCCGTCCATACCGCCAGGCTTGCGTCCCGAGCGCATGCCGCCCTCGCGATTGCCAAACGCGGTAGAGCCACGGTACGTGACACCATCGCCGCCACCATCCCCGTGCTTCGACTTTGCCAGGCGCCTGTTGCCCGAGCTAATGTCGGCCGTAGCTCCAGGGAAGCGTTTGAGAGGCCCCTTGGGCACCGCCGGCCGGCCGCCGAACTTGGTGGCGGGAGGCCCCATGAAGTTCGGCGTAATGTCGTTCTCGCCGGTAGGATTGAACCCCGTTTTATGACCGCAAAATCGCGTTCCCATGTTTCACCTCTTACTGTGGCGTGCCCTGTCCTGAACGCGGGTCATGATATTGTGCCGACGTACCCGCATCCGGATTTGGAAACGGCTGCTTTTCGGCCTTCGCGGGAATCCATGTTCCGTCACGAACTTCGAACAGTTTCCCAACCGCATTGCGATGCAAAAGTCCGTTTGGCAAGCCGCTCGCGGGATGCGACGGCGGTTCAAACAGCTGCCCGATCGGATTGTCTGGTTCAGCCTTCGGCAGTTCACGCAGCTCATTGACCGGCGGAAACAACTTAGGATTTACGGCCCCCGTATCAGATTCGGCCTTGGGAACTTTGTCAACAGCCTCCCGCGCCTCTTTCAGACTGTCGTGAGCGCGATCAAGCAGCTCTTTCAGGTGAGTTCCGCCACCTTGCTCGGGCTCGCCGCTCAAATGCCGCTGCACCGTATCGATATCCGGATGCTCAGTAAGTTGCGACAGTCGCCCACGCGCCGACAGCACGATATCGGCAAAGTTCTGATTTTTCAGCGTTCGAGCCGCGTTCTCCAGTCCCGTCAAATTGGCGATTGTACGCTCAAGATCTGTTTTTAGGGTCATAGTCCTTTTGCTCCTTCGTTTGCCGCTCTACGAATCTACCTTAACACTTTACTTGTCGAAAACAACCAGCAAAATCCCCAAAACAATGATACAAACTGAAATTGCGAGCACGATCAACAACGGCGTCATTTTAATCTTCCGTTAATGTACAGATCGAATAAGAACGGTCACGCCGACCACTGCGGAAATTATCGTCGATAATCCTGTAAGCACGGCGATGATCGATAACATCCTGCTGATCGCCTGCGTTCCTCCGATCTGCTCACCTCGCTGCGAAGATACAAACGCTGTGAGTGGAGCTATGATAGCGCCGATCTCGCGAGTTGCAGCAGACAAGTCATCCTTGCTGGCGTAGGTGCCACGCTCGCCGCTGATCTGCTCACGCAATTGATTAGCCTTCTCGTCTTTGTAGCTCTGTATTTCTCGCGCCAAACCAAGCGCGGCTTTGTCGGCTTCTTCCTTGATTTTTAGGGCTTTTTCACGTTCAGTATTGACTTCTGAATATCGTCTATCCCTTTCATCGTTGAATCGTTGTCTTTCCGTATCAATGCGATCATTTAGGAGCATATTAGCATCAATCAGAGCCGTTATGTGAGCCTGTAACGTATTAAAGGTCCAGCCGTTAACTAACCCCGAGTGTTGTTTTTTACTGGTCACGTTCGCCGTGTTTAATTTTTTAGGGCTTACCAACTATTCAGCTCCAATAACTAACGGACATTGTCGTTCCCTGAACTTTGATCGCCACGAGCGCTTGCTCGCCCTGTACAGGCAATGACGCACCCATAGCAAGCAACACGGCATAATTTACAGAACTGGGCGTCGAGCCGTCATAAGTGGCATACAGCGGGCCGCCAATCGCTGTAATAACCGCATATGTCGGTATGTTATTCACGGTCGTCCCCGGTGGCGACGTTGCACCGCTCGGAACGGTCAAACCAGTCGCCACGGCAATGCTGACATTGTTCTGTTCGAGAAGCTGAATTCGATTCGGATAATCGTCAGACACAAACCTAGACACGCCCAGCTTCACGGCTTTAGCCATGAAGCTATTCGGAAATTGATTAGCACTATCGACGCCGCTCATTGCCTAGCCTTTTGCTGAATACTGCGATGCCACGGAAAGATTTCGGCCGCGAGTTGCCAGTCGGCACGTGTCATCCCACGATAAGAAATCATATCCGCGATAATTGCGCTCACTGCCATGTAGACCATGAGCACGAAGAACGCGCCCCACAGCGACCAAAGAAAGAAACGCAGCGATCGGCATGGAGAGCGGCATTGAAAAACACGCTGCTGTACAGAACGCCAGTACGACGGGCCATTCTTTAACGTCCGTACGCCATACTGCATAACCAATGATAATCGCAGGAAGAACCGCACCGATGCCGAATTCGAAGGCAAACTGCAGAAAATCATTATGAGCGTACTCCGGAAACAAGGTAACGCCGTCGTGCATGAAAACTACACTGAAGAAAGCCCCAGCACCGAAGCCAAACAGCGTCAAGTTATCCCATGCAACGTGCCATATGTACAGACGTTGACTGTCGGACGGCGAAAGCGGATAAAACAAGTAAATCGAAGCTGCCATCGCAATAACGCCTGCCGGTATCCACAAACGACGCGAACAACAGCAAAGCAATCCTACCAGCAAAACAATAGCACCGCCGCGGGAGTGCGAAAGCCAAATGCCGGGCAGCAATGGCGGAATCCACGGCCACATGCGCTCCGTCATCAACGCGACCGCTACAAGAGCAAGCACAGTACCCTGTTGGACGCTATTGACATACAGGCCAGCGGGCATTGTTGATGTAACGGGCACGACGCCAATACCGAAAAACTGCAGCACGGCAACGAAGCTCGACAAAATGGCGCCGATAGCCAATCCTTTGTATAAATCACGCGGATCTTCCAACGTGGTCCCAAACCATACAACCAACGCCGAAATGGCGAGCAACCACACGCCATAGACGGAACCGTACGGATTAGGACTCCAAAGTATGTGCACTGCCGCATAATCAAAAAAGAGAAGCCCGAGCAAATGAAAAACTGTAAACGGTCCCCTCCGCAACAGCCCAAAAGGCAAAATCACGGCCAACAAAGGCCACTGCGTCGCGATGTACGCTCCGGTCAAGCCCGGAATGTAACAAAGCGACACGGCGAGCCCGATCCACAGCATCAACTCACATCCTTAGTGGGCACCAATCGCGAAGTACAGGAACGTCCACCCGTTCTGTTGCGCGCCGTATGCACAAAGCCGTGCCTGTGTGTACAGCGGAAATGTGTTGTTCATACCGGAACGTATCTGCAGCGGCGCGCTTAATTGCAGTGGCGTAATCGTACCTGGTGCAACGCCAGGAACGTTTGCAGCCGTTGCCGCAGGGCACGCAGCCCCCCACGCAATCGCGGACGAAGCTGGCACAGTCATCGACGCCGAAAGTGTGATGTTCGTAACGCCGTTAAACGCAGTAACAGTCGTCCCCGACGTGATCCCCGATCCGGAAATGATGCAGCCGACGCACGGCTGAATTGCCGGAGCCGCAGTCAGCGTCAAACTAGTAGACGAGCCCGACGTACTGCCGATGCCGGTTCCGGACGAAGAGTAAAGACTGCCGTTACCTTCAACCGGCTGAATATCAAGCGGGCCATTGCCCAAGTCTGCCCACTGCCGCGATTGAATAAACGTCGGCTGCGAAGTGACAGTTTGCGCAATTGCGTCACTAATCGGCAACGCTGCCGCGAGAAGAATCGCGAGAAGACGTGACATGTTTGCTCCTTAATCCGCAGTGAAGGCAGCACTGCCTCGATAATGACGCGATCCGTTGAACATGACCTGTGCAACAAAGCCGGCCGCTGTCGGATCGTTTCCGATTTGCTCCGACGAATTGATAATTCGCAACGGCAATGTCGAAGTCGTTTGGATCGTAGTCGGATCAAGCGACATTCCTGAAATGCCGAACCTCGTACTTTGGAAGCTGGCATTCGCCTTCACATCAATACCACTGTTCAAGTCGAGATTGAACGCAGTACCGGGTACGGTAGGCATCGTTGCAGTCATCATGACCTGCGGATCAGTCTCGACAAAAACCCACCCTTCAGTGGACGCAGGAATGTACTGAAAGCCGTTTTTTGCCATGTAAAGCGTTAGTGGGCCAAAGCCCACTACGAGGCCCGTAATGACGCTGGTAGTGTCACCCGGAACCCATCGCGAAACATTTGGTGCCATCGAAGCGTTGCCGAGCAACGAACCGCCGCCATTGCCAATTACAAGGCTCGTGACGGACGGAGCACCAATGTTGGCCGGAAGGTCGCCAGCCCCCTGTATGCCAATTGTGGCAGAGTTGAAAACAACAATGTCACCGCGAAAGATCGCAAGCGCGTTTGTCGGCGCAAGGTGAAAGGGCCGCACGGATGCCCGAGCCACTGAATCGCCGTCAGCCGGTACGGAGGGCAGGAGGCCCGAGTAGTGCCGAAAACCGCCGCCAAGGATGGTTTGATTGACAATTTGGACCATAAGCCGGCCCTTCTCCTAGAGGAACGAATCAGCAGTCTCCTAAAGCGTAGCAGTACGAATTGTCATACGTCAATAGCTTGCGTGTCGGCAGCAAATCTGTCATACATCTAGGGGGTTGCACTTCGCTGCGGAATAATGTACATACATGCACAGCTAGGAACAATGACATGATTAAGGATGGAAGCTGGCGGCTGCTTTTGCTGCTTTGGTTTACACTGCTTGTTGGCGCATCATTAATGCATTTAGTAGATCCACTCCTGAATAGGTGCGTTCCATGACACACAAAATTGACGAATACGGAAGGCACGAAATTAAAGCATCGCCGCAATGCGACTCAGAAGGTGACTTCGTTCAATTTGACGAAGAAAACGGAGGCTTGTACATAAACAGTTACGAAGGGATGACGACGCTATCCAAAGAAGCTGCGCTAGATTTGGCCACCATCTTACTTGCTTGGGCAAAAGCACCGTCAATAACCGACATCGCAGACGCAGACCTGATCGCCCTGCTTTGCAACGGGCCTATCACCATTGTTGAGAGAATGGTCGCTGCCGGCCGCCTCGCCGCGCTGGCGGACCGCGTGCAGAAGCTTGAAGAAAACGCAGCAACGTGTCGTGCGCACCGTAACAGACTGCACGAGGAACGCAACGCCATCGAGACGAAGACAATTGAGCAGTGCGCGCAGGAAGCTGAAAAGCTCAGCAAGCCAGGCTCCTCGCTACCCGCCGCTATCCGCGCCCTGGGAAAGGCAGATTAAAATGACAATGCCATGGGAAACACACCCGGCCGTGTTCTTTGGTATCGTCGAACCCCAAGATCCTTTGATAGGACTCAAACCAATCGAACTGAAATTCTTTCCTGCACGACCAGAACTACGTAAAAGCCCACTGACGGGATTATATCCTGGCCAAAATCATCCACTTGATATTCCAGACTTCTTACGACGCGTACATCAAAATGATTAGAACAAATCATTTACCACGTGACGCGTGGTCTAAACGCATCCTAGCATATTGGCTGGAACGCGTACCTGAACCTGTAGCCCGTTCCCAAACTGCTTATGAACGCGGCGCCCTTGCGTATCGTTTGCAGAAAAACGGCGTTTCGTTACAACGCATAGCTGATCACTTCAATCTATCTAGTCGAGAGCGCGTCAGACAAATGCTGTGGAAACACGAACGCGAACGCAAATGGATGACTCCTGTAGAAAAGTTTTTCGCCACCCATCTTTTTTTCACTGATATAAAAACAACTGCAAACAAATGGGCCGGACAGACCGGGCCACGTATTGACCCGAAGCGTTGCGCGTACGCACTTAGCTGCGCACTCGCGTCGTTCAATCCCTCAAATAGTCCTCCAAAGTCATCCCAACCGTAACTTCGGCCTTTGGCATCCACGAATTAGCTTCGCGACGCATGGCCGCCCGTACAACGCCGGTCACACCGCTATCGCGTGCACGCTCAAAAAGCAGTATCTCGCCCTCCGCGAGCGCCATGTCCACTTCCTTATCGTCTTTCAATTCGTCCATGGTAATGCCAGCCGCTCGCGCTGCAAGCTCCGGCGGCACGCCATCACGAAGCCGCGTAAGCATCAGTTCACGCGGCGTCTTGACATTCTGTGGCCAGTCGAACCACGGCAAGAGCATTTATAATCCCTACGGACGTGGTTCCAATCCTTTCGGCAACCTTCGATTCTTGCCTTCGACATAAACGCGCCACTGCCCATTGGGCGTTTTGTAAGCAACCGATTGCAAGCTCTTGAGTGCTTCCGGATCAGTCGGCCACGTATAACTACTACTGGGCGTACTGGGGGTAGTAGAAGCGGCAGGAACGGCAGGAGCGGCAGGAACAGATGGCGCCGGTCGGCGCCGCCAGTTCAAAAGTGAGTTAACTCCGCTACCAAAACCATAACCCGCAATTCCGAGCACCCCACCACCTATCATTTCAGGCGCAATGACGCGTCTAGCATAATCCCAATTCGCGATTTTTGTAGGATCAGATATAAAAGCAAGATTGCGTTCCGCCGTCTCGCGTGCCGGCGTTCCTGGCGCAGCTCCTAGATCGAAAAGATTGGGCACCATAACACCGGCAGCGCCCTCCATCCCTCCGTACGCTACAGCGCGGCCAAATTGCCCCTTGCCACTGAGTCCCTTCATAGCACCAGTAGCAAGACCAGCGCCAAGACCAATAGCGCGCCCAACTGCCACCGCTGGCGGGTTTCGAACGCCGATCGGCTGCCCAGCCAAATCGAAAGTGGCTTGCGCTTGACGTACATTGTCACGGATGCGATCGATTTCGCCTTGCTTGGCATCGATTTGCTTCTGAAGCGGTGCGATTAAGGCTTTTTTGCTGCCCAGACCAATATCAGACCTTTTCCCAACCGTGTCTATGCTTTTGTTAAGGTCGCCCATTTCAGTACCGAGCTGACTCAGCCGGTCCATATCCTGAGGCGTGAAGTTCGGCCGTATGCTGGCACTGGGCTGCGGAACGGCAGCCGTAGGAGCCGGTCCGGGCGGCCCCTGTGGCTGCGGAACGGCGGGCGCAGCGGCCGTTGGAGCCGGTCCGGGCTGGCCGGGAGGCGGCCGGGAAGCCTGTGCAGGGACCGCAGCAGTGCGCTGCTGTTGCTGAGCGGCTCCAACGGCCGCTGCG
>Ga0210394_10001813_pt1 | contig 32006 bp, 23 predicted proteins | sample IncBWC12MmetaG_FD_160121 | JGI IMG/M metagenome (GOLD analysis project Ga0210394, IMG submission 160121) | Forest soil microbial communities from Barre Woods Harvard Forest LTER site, Petersham, Massachusetts, United States - Inc-BW-C-12-M | ecosystem: Environmental > Terrestrial > Soil >... | reverse complement strand
CGCATATCCTTTCCCAGGGCCGGGCACGGCCCGGCGAAATCCTCTCGGTCACCTTCACCAACAAGGCCGCCCGCGAAATGAAACTGCGCCTCGGCCACATGCTCGGCCAGGCGGTCGAAGGCATGCCGTGGCTCGGCACCTTTCACTCCATCGGCGGGCGCATCCTGCGCACCCATGCCGAGATGGTGCAGTTGAAATCCAATTTCACCGTGCTCGATACCGACGACCAGGTGAGATTGCTCAAGCAGCTCCTGCAGGCCGAGGGCATCGACGACAAGCGCTGGCCGGCGCGGATGCTGGCCGGCCTGATCGACGGCTGGAAGAACCGCGGCCTTGGTCCCTCGCAGGTTCCTTCCGGGGAAGCCGCGATATTCGCCAACGGCAAGGGCGGCAAGCTCTATGCGAGCTATCAGGAGCGGCTGAAGATTCTCAATGCCGCCGACTTCGGCGATTTGCTTCTGGAAAACATCCGCCTGTTCCGCGAACACCCCGACGTGCTGCGGCAATACCAGAGCCGCTTCAAGTTCATTCTGGTCGACGAGTACCAAGACACCAATGTCGCGCAGTATCTCTGGCTGCGGCTGTTGGCGCAGGCGCCTTCGCCACGCGCCGTAACACCCTCTCCCCTTGCGGAAGAGACGCTGTCCAACTCGTCATTGCCGGGCATAGCCGTTCAAAGAACGGCGTCGCTTCCGCTCGCCTCTGCCCGGCAATCCATCGACTCTTCACAAGATGGATCACCGGGTCTCGATGCCTCGCATCGGCCCGGTGATGACGAGAAAATGATGGCACCTGCCCCGCCCCCCAAAAACATCTGCTGCGTCGGCGACGACGATCAGTCGATCTACGGCTGGCGCGGCGCGGAGGTCGACAACATCCTGAGGTTCGATCACGATTTTCCCGGCGCCAAGGTCATTCGCCTGGAGCGCAACTACCGCTCCACCGGCCACATCCTCGCCGCCGCCTCGCATCTGATCGCACATAACGAAGGCCGGCTCGGCAAAACCTTGCGCACCGAGGATGTCGACGGCGAAAAGGTCACCGTGACCGGCGCGTGGGATTCGGAAGAAGAAGCCCGCGCCATCGGCGAGGAAATCGAGGATCTCCAGCGCAACAAGGAAAACCTCAACGAGATCGCCATCCTGGTGCGGGCCTCGTTCCAGATGCGCGAGTTCGAAGATCGCTTCGTTACGCTTGGCCTGTCCTATCGCGTGATCGGCGGCCCAAGATTCTACGAGCGCGCCGAAATCCGCGACGCGCTGGCTTATTTGCGGGTGGTCAATTCGCCCGCCGACGATCTGGCTTTCGAGCGCATCGTCAACGTGCCCAAGCGCGGCCTTGGCGATGCCACGTTGCAGATGCTGCACGACCATGCCCGCAAGCGGCGCATCCCGTTGTATGAAGCGGCCCGCGCCGTGGTCGAGACCGACGAGCTGAAACCGAAGGCGCGCGGGAGCTTGCGCGATCTCCTCGTCAGTTTCGAGCGCTGGCGCGCGCGGGCCGAGGTCGCTTCGCACACCGAACTCGCCGAAACCGTGCTCGACGAAAGCGGCTACACCGAGATGTGGCAGAAGGACCGCTCGGCGGACGCCGCCGGGCGGCTGGAGAACCTGAAAGAGTTGGTGCGCTCGATGGAAGAGTTCGAGAACCTGCAAGGTTTTCTCGAACACATCTCGCTGGTCATGGACCGCGACGGCGCAGCGGACGATGAGGCGGTGTCGCTGATGACGCTGCACTCGGCCAAGGGGCTCGAATTCGACAACATCTTTCTGCCCGGCTGGGAGGAAGGCCTGTTTCCGAGCCAGCGCACGCTCGACGAACAGGGCCGCGCGGGACTAGAGGAAGAGCGCCGTCTTGCCCATGTCGGGCTCACCCGTGCGCGCCGCCGTGCCAAAATCTATTTCGCCACCAACCGGCGTATCCACGGCACCTGGTCGACCACGATCCCCTCGCGTTTCCTCGATGAACTCCCGGCGCATAATGTCGAGATCACGGAATCCAAGGGCGGCTCGGGCTGGGGCGGCGCCAGCGGCTACGGCCCCTCGCGCTTCGACAATATGGAATCCTTCGGCTCAAGCTACACCACGCCGGGCTGGCAGCGCGCACAGGCCAACCGCGCGCGGGGTGGACGGCAGGGATCTTCCAGCGAACGCGGCTTCGAAGAACAACGCCAGTCGCCCTTTGCCTCACGCGACACCGGCGGCTTTACGAAGCCCAAGCGCGCGCCGCTGGTGATCGAAGGCGAACTGATCGCCAAATCGACCGGCACCGCCTCGGATTTCAACCTCGAGGACCGGGTGTTTCACCAGAAGTTCGGCTATGGCCATGTGGTGAAGGTCGACGGCAACAAGCTCACGATTGCGTTTGAAAAGGCCGGCGAGAAGAAGGTGGTCGACAGTTTTGTCGAGCGGGCGTGAGCCTCGCGCTTGCCGCGACCATCTCTGGCGAACGCCTCCGGGATTTGCTAGCTATCGGCTGTGAGGGGTCCGCCAGCAGATGATCATCAATATCCAGCTTTTGCGTGGCTTGGCGGCGCTGGCCGTTGCCTTTTATCACGCTGGCTACGTCATCCCCGGAACGATTTACACCGATTTTCTCGGGGTGCCGGTTTTCTTCGTGATCAGCGGATTCATCATGACGCATATTACCCGCGCGTCATCCGATGAATTTTTGCTGCACAGATTGATTCGTATCGTTCCGCTGTACTGGCTGGCGACAGCTTTCTATGCTGCGCTGGTCGTCGTGATCTATCCGCTTATCGGCAAGCAGAGCGACAACATCGTAACGATCGCCAGCCTGCTGAGCGATCTATTCTTTATTCCTCGTTTGGATGGCAGCGGCGCCGTCATCTACCCGGTCTTGAGTGTCGGATGGACGCTTAATCTCGAGATGTACTTTTACCTGCTATTTGCCGGCGCGCTGCACATCAACCGCCGCGCTGCACCCGCAGTCGTTGCTGTCGCCGTCTTTGTCGTTTGGCTCTCCGGGCTTTACTTTCATCTGCCGTCACCCGTCGGATTTTACGCGCATAACTATGTAGTCTATTTCCCGCTCGGGATCGCTACGTACTACGCCACGCAACTCCCGACACAACAAGCCAAGACCGGAATGCTCGCGGCTTTTGTCGGCGCCGCGGCCCTGATTGGGTTTGCGGCCACGGGCCGGCAGAGTATGGGCCTGGCTGCTCCTCCGTTGATCGTGCAGGGTGCTGTGCTGCTGGAGCATGGCGGCCTGGTTTGCCGCAATCGCCTGGCTATGGCGCTCGGCGCATCGTCCTACGCGCTCTATCTTTGCCACCCATTCCTCATCGGGCTATTTCGGGAGGCGGCGAAGCGGGCCGGAGATTTCGACATGAGGGTGCATCTGCCGGCCGCCTTGCTGGCGGTCGCCTTGAGTGCCGGCGCCGCATGGCTCATTTTCAAGTGGGTCGAGGCCCCGCTGCTGGCATACCTTCGCGCCTCCATCCTGCAACGTCCAAAGGCCAGGTCACCCGCACCAGCACCGGCGGAATGACGCAAGCGGCGCCGCGACCGGATACCCCCTGCAAGGACTGCGGCTGGCCGGGCGCCCTCCGGTAGGGCAAGCCGATGAGGGGCATAAAAACACCCGATTGGGCCGAATTTGCCCGGAAACCTAACCAAATCCAGCGAATTTGAGCGAATTTTGATCCACAATACTTCGCTCGCCTATTTACCGAAAACTTGCGCGTGGCCTGTACCATCGTCTCGAAATGGTCCTTTAACGGCCGGTTAATCCGCCTTTGGTGATCGCTCAGATGAGCTTGCAGTTCAAAACGGCCAGGAAAAACGAGCCGAAGTCGTTTCTCGACGATCTTGAGGACGCCGTTGCCCGCGGAACTCCCGAGAGCCGCGCTCGCGCCTTGTGGCACACCACCGACCTGATGATTGCCGGCCGCTTCAGCGACGACGAAATCTGGACCTTTGGCGAAGTGGTCACCCGCCTTGCCGACGAAATCGAGGTCGCCGCCCGCACGCAACTGGCCGAGCGGCTGGCGCGCTTCGACCAGGCCCCGGTCAACATCATTCACAAGTTGGCCTTCGATGACGCGATCGAGGTCGCCGGCCCCGTGCTGCGGGAGTCCAAACGGCTCGAGACCTATGCGCTGGTGGCCAATGCCTGCACCAAGAGCCAGGAACACATGCTTTCGATCTCCAAGCGCGAAACGCTCGAGCCGCGCGTCACCGACGAACTCGTCAAGCGCGGCAATCCGGAAGTCGTCAAATCGGTTGCCAGCAACAGCGGCGCAAAACTCTCCGAATTCGGCTTCCTCAACATGATCCAACGCGCCGAAGGCGATTCCATCCTTGCCGAGCAGCTTGGCCTGCGCAAGGACATCCCGCGACACGTCTTCCAGCAATTGATCGCGAAAGCGACCTCCGATGTGAGGAAGCGGCTGGAGCGCGAGCGGCCGGACATGGCCCGGCAAATCCAATCGTCGGTGACCGACCTCGCCGGCGAATTGCAATCGAAATTCGGTCCCGTGTCGCGCAGCCACCATGTCGCAAAGCGGGTGGTCTCGACGCAGCACCGGCTCGGCAATCTCAACGAGGCCAGCATATCGACCTACGCGCGCTCGCACCGGCTCGAGGAGGTCACGATCGGGATGTCGCTGTTGTGCGCGCTGCCCGGCGACGTGGTCGAGCGCGCGATGCTGGACAAGAACCGCGAGACGCTGCTGATCCTGTCCAAGGCGCTGGATTTCTCGTGGGACACGACGATGGCGCTTCTGTTCCTCGGCGCCAAGGATCATCGGATCACCGCCAATGACCTGAGAACCCTGGAAAGCGATTACAACCGCCTCAACATCCAGACCTCGCGCAGCGTTCTGGCATTCTATCAGTCGCGCAAGAGCGGCACGGCACTGGAAGCGGACATGCAAGCCGCACTTTATGCGTCATGAGGGGAGATTGGCGGGCATGAACGCGATTCCATTCGGCAAAGCGGTGCCGGTATTCGGCAAGGCCGCGCCGCAGGGCTTTGGCCGAAAAGGCGGCGCAACGCTCGACAACGCGGAACCACTGAAACAGGACGGCGGTGCGCTCGATACCGCGCGGACGGTGCTTGAGGCTGCGAACGATTTCAAGGACGAGGCGACGGCGGCGGTCTGCCGCCGGGTGATCGAGGCGAGCATGAAGGGCGCGCAACCCACCCTCTCCGACCTGCGCATCATCAACAATTATTTCCAGTAGGGGCTCACCCGGGCACCGCGCTTGTTGTTCTTGTCGTCCCCGCGCACGCGGGGACCCATACCGCGGAAGCTAACCGTTTCGTGATGGGGTAGACGCCCTTCGCAACAACAGACTCGTGTGGTTATGCGTCCCTGCTTGCCGCCTTCGCTAAAGCTTCGGCGGCCCTAACTCTATAACCCCGGCGAAGCCTTGGCGGAGACGGGTCGCAGGGACGACAATCCCCGCCGGTCACAAACTACTTCTCACCAAGCAGGTCCCCGAACAACACCCAGGACTTGCCGTCGAATCGCGCCATCTGGATCTGGCGGATCGGGGTGACGTTTTGCGGATCGGTGTAGATCTTGATGCCGGGCAGCAACAGCGGCATCGCAATGCCATCAAGCGACTTCGCCTGCTTGATGATGTTGTCGCGGGAAAGATCGTCGCCGCAATTCTTCAACACCAGCGCCATGATCTGCGCCGCCGTGTAGCCCTGCACGTTGTAGAGATCGCCGGTCGACGCATTCGGCTGGTACTTCTTCATCCAGGCGAACCAGTCTTTCAGCGCGGGGTCGTCCGCCCAGCGCGCGTCGTTGGGGTCCTTGAGGTAGATCCCCGTCACCACGCCGATCGAATTCTCGATGCCTGCGGGCTCGAGCACCGCCGAAAAGGAGTTCGACACCGAGGGCAGGATGATCAGCGGCTTCCAGCCCATGCTCGCGGCTTTCCTGATGGCTTGGGCTGCAAATTTCGGCGTCGCTTCCGCAAAGAAGACATCCGCGCCGGTCTCGCGCATGGTGACCATCTGGGAATCGATGGTCGGATCGGCGGTGAGGTAGGTCGTCTCGGACACGAGCTGATCGATATGTTCGCCGAGACCAGTCTTGAAGCCGCGCACGTAATCCTTGCCCGCGTCTTCGTTCGGGGCGATCACCGCGATCTTCGCGTTCGGTTTGGTTTGCAGGATATATTCGGCGTAGAGACGGCCTTCGAGTTCGTAGGTCGGATTGAAGCCGACCGTCCAGGGGAAGTGCTCGGGATCGTTCCACCGCGTCGCGCCGGAAGAAACGAAGATTTGCGGCACGCCCCTCACGTTGAGATATTTCTGCACCGAAATGTTCGGCGCGGTGCCGACCGAGGAGAACATCGCGAGCACGTCATCCTGCTCGACCAGCTTGCGGGTCTGCTCGACGGTCTTGGCCGGCGAATAGCCGTCGTCGAGGGTGAGGAATTCTATTCTGCGGCCGTTGATGCCGCCCTGATCGTTGAGCATCTGGAAGTAGGCGGCTTCCGCGCGCGCAATCGTGCCGTAGGCCGACGCCGGCCCGCTATAGGGTGCGGTGTTCCCGAGCTTGATGGTGGCCTCGGCCGCATGGGCTGCCTGCGAGGATGCCGCAAACGTCATCGCAAGCAACGCGGCCGCCAAAACGCATTTGCATGCTGACATCATGCTGACAAAGCCCTGACCTCTGAAATCAGCGCTCGGAAAGCGCAAGTTTGACGCCAAGAGCGGCAAATGCGCCTGCGAACGTACGACGCATCCACAACAACACCTTTGGCCGCGATGTGACGTGGTCTCGGACCGAAGCTGCAAACACGCCATACCCGACAAACACAACGAAGGTAAGAAACATGAAGACCGAACTCAATTCAAGCATGCGCGGCAATGCGTGCGGTTCGTCGGCGCTCACAAATTGCGGCAGGAACGCGAAAAAGAAAATCGAAAGTTTTGGATTGAGGATGTTGATCAGGATAGCGGTGACAACGACCTGCCCGGCCGAACGTGGCGCGATCTCTTTCTGGATTTTCAACGCGCCGTGCTCCTTCAGGGTGTTCCAAGCCATATAGAGCAGATAGGCGACGCCCAGATACTTCAGCGTTTGAAACGCCAGCGCGCTGGTGTGGAGCAATGCGGCCAGACCGGTAATCGCCGCCGCCATATGGGGGACGATGCCAAGCGTGCAACCGAATGCGGCAACGATGCTTGCTCGCGCTCCACGGGAAAGGCCGGTCGCCAGGGTGTACAAAACGCCGGTACCGGGTGACGCCACGACGATAAGTGACGTCAGCAAAAACTCCATGCTCACGGCAGATTTCCTATCCAACCCTATCGGCCACGCTCGGAAGCCTATGAGGCGCTCGTAGGACGGTCAAGCATGGGGCGGTTGGTTCAATTGGCGATAGATTGCGCCTTCGGGATTGCACAAGAGCCACTGCTTCCTATCTGACTAGGACCCGCCGAAACCCCGCCTTTTGTTTGTCCATTTCAGACCACAAGATCGCCCTCACCCGCCATGCCTTCCATCATTTCCGTTTCCAATCTCTCCAAGACCTATGGCTCCGGTTTCCAGGCGCTGAAGGACGTCAATCTGGAGATCGCAAAGGGTGAGATCTTTGCGTTGCTGGGGCCGAACGGCGCCGGCAAGACCACGCTGATCAGCATCATTTGCGGCATCGCCAATTTGAGTGCCGGCCGCGTCACGGTCGGCGGCCACGACATCATCCGCGACGCCCGCGCTGCACGCACGATGATTGGCCTCGTGCCGCAGGAACTGCACACCGACGCTTTCGAATCGGTATGGGGGACGGTGAGTTTCAGCCGCGGCCTGTTCGGCAAGCCGAAGAACCCCGCTCATATCGAGAAGGTGTTGAAGGACCTGTCGCTGTGGGACAAGAAGGACGCCAAGATCGTCACGCTGTCCGGCGGCATGAAACGCCGCGTGATGATTGCGAAAGCGCTGTCGCATGAACCGCAAATCCTGTTTCTTGACGAACCGACGGCCGGCGTCGACGTCGAATTGCGCAAGGGCATGTGGGAGGTGGTGCGGACGTTAAAGGCGGCCGGCGTCACCATCATCCTGACCACGCACTACATCGGCGAGGCCGAAGAGATGGCGGACCGGGTCGGCGTCATCAACAAGGGCGAGATCATCCTGGTCGAGGACAAGGCGAACCTGATGCAGAAGCTCGGCAAGAAGCAGCTCAAGCTCCGCTTGCAATCGAGCATCGACATCATTCCGCCCGCGCTTGCCTGTTATAACCTCGAACTGTCGAACGGCGGCAGCGACCTGACCTTCAATTACGACACCAAGGGCGAGCGCACCGGCATCACCAGCCTGCTCGGCGATCTTCGCACAGCCGGCATCCGCCTTGCCGATCTCGAAACCAACCAGAGTTCGCTGGAAGACATCTTTGTCAGTTTGGTGCGCGCGTCATGAACTTCCGAGCCATCGGCGCGATCTACAAGTTTGAAATGGCGCGCACCGGGCGCACGATCCTGCAAAGCATCGTGTCGCCGGTGGTGTCGACCTCGCTTTATTTCGTCGTGTTCGGTGCTGCGATCGGCTCGCGCATCACGCAAGTCGAAGGCGTCAGCTACGGCACCTTCATCGTGCCGGGGCTGGTGATGCTGTCGGTCTTGACGCAGAGCATCGCGAATGCGTCCTTTGGCATCTACTTTCCGAAATTCGTCGGCACCATTTACGAGATCCTGTCGGCGCCGATTTCCTATTTCGAGATCGTGCTCGGCTACGTCGGCGCGGCCGCGACCAAATCGATCGTTCTCGGACTGATTATTCTCGCGACCGCCGGCCTGTTCGTGCCGCTGCACATCCATCATCCCTGGTGGATGCTCGCCTTTTTGGTGCTGACCGCGGTGACCTTCAGCCTGTTCGGCTTCATCATCGGCATCTGGGCCGACGGTTTTGAAAAACTCCAGATGATTCCGATGCTGGTGGTGACGCCGCTGACCTTCCTCGGCGGCAGCTTCTATTCCGTGAACATGCTCCCCTCAGGCTGGCGCACCATCACGCTGCTCAACCCGGTGGTCTATTTGATCAGCGGCTTCCGCTGGAGTTTTTATGAAATCGCCGACGTCAGCGTCCCCTTGAGCGTCGGCATGACGCTGACGTTCCTGGCCATCTGCATGATCGTGGTGTGGTGGATTTTCAAAACCGGTTACCGGCTGAAGAATTGATCCCGCAGGGATCATCCCGGGGCGTGCGAAGCACGAACCCGGGATCTCGAGATTCCCCGATGCGCAATTGCGCATCTAAGGTCTGGTGCTAGCGCACCATCCCGGAATGACGTTCAAGGAATTCACCGATAGCAGTGGAAGTGGTCGTAACGATCGTAATAGCCGCGGCAGCCCCGGCGATCTGGAATCCCGAGCACGCCGTCGACGGCGCCTACTGCCCCACCGACGCCCGCGCCGATCGCGCCGCCAACCACCCCGCCGACCGGACCGGCTGCCCGGCTACCTTCGTACGCGCCTTCCTGCGCGCCGCGCACGATGCCTTGTGCGTATCCGACAGCAGGAATGGCGAGAAGCGCCACCGCAAACGCTGACGCCGCAAGCAGACGCGCGCCCTTTACCTTGTTCATCATCATCATCATGAGTCCTCAGCCCGTACCCGCACCATCGCGTGAACGCCTGCTTGATAACGCCGGTGTGACACGCGAGTTCCAACTCCATCGGCGGCCCACAAAGGCGCGGTAACCAGGGTAAACGACACACGACCGCCACGCTAACGCCAGACCTCCGACGCTCAGGTCCGGTATTAACGATCCGAAAGGCACTACTGGAACCGCGACCCCAATTGGGGCATATTGAGACGGGGATGGGGGAGTGGTGCGACAGTCAAGGCTGTTTCCGTGAAGGCTTGGAGGCCATAGGTAAATGCGTTCCCTTCTCATTGCCGCAACGACCCTGATGCTGTTTGCCGGCAGCGCCGCACAGGCCAAAATCTCCATCACCATCGACAAGGATGCGCAGGTCATGACCGTCGCCGTCGACGGCGTGCAGCGCTATCATTGGCCGGTATCCACCGGCATCCCCTCGCGCGAGACGCCGAACGGCAACTTCCGCGCCTTCCGGATGGAAGAAGAGCACTACTCCAAGGAATTCGACGACGCGCCGATGCCGCACTCGATCTTCTTCACCAAGATCGGACATGCGATCCACGGCACCGATTCCGAAGGCCGGCTTGGCACGCCCGCTTCCCATGGCTGCGTGCGGCTGTCGAAAGCCAATGCCACGACGCTTTATGCGCTCGTCGAAGAGCAAGGCGTGCTCAACACCACGGTGACACTGACCGGCTCGTCCACGGTTGCGCTGGCGCGCAACCCGCGCCGTAACACGGCCGTCGCGCGCACCGAGCCTGCACAGCCCAACCAGACATACCAGCCGCAATATTCGGATTCTGGAGAACCTGTGGTGCTGACACCGCAGCCGCAGTTTTTCCCCGGCCGCAGTCCTGTACAGCAGCAGCAGCAACAGCCGCAGGCCCGCGCCGATGACGGCTACATCTATCCGGCCGACGGCAGTTCGGGCGATGCGCGTTATCCGGCGCCGCGCGGCGGCCGGCGCGCCTATGACGGGCAGGTCTATTACTACCAGCAACAGCAGCCGCCGCAGACCTATGACGGCTACGGCAATCAATACCAGCAGCCGCAGCGTTACTACTATCAGCAGCGCGGCCTGTACTGAGTTTTCGTCTCAAAGCTGGGAGGCGTCCTTCAAGTCCCGCTTGATCGACGCGAGCAGCGATTGCAGCGTGTCCGATCGGTCCGGACGCGGCGACGGCTCGGCGGACGCCTGCCGAGGGAGCCTATTCGCAGCGACCGGCTTGCCGGCGGCCGACTGTGCCGGGAGAGACTTTGCAGGAAAAGGTTTTGCGGGAATAGGCTTGGCCGGAAACGGGCTGGCAGGAAACGGCTTGGCGGGGAACGGCGAAGCCGGAGGTGCGGACGTTGCAGCCGCTTCGGCCCCCTCGGGATGGACGAAATCGCCGTGCAATACATCGTCGTGACGGCCCATCAGCCACAGGGTGACCCAGTAGCCGACCGCCAGTACAATGATCGCAATAATACCAATCTCAAGCATTTTTGGCGTACGCCCGAAAGCGCCAATGATTCAATGCCTTCGCGAGCAGGTCAAGTCCCCACCCGAGGCGAGCCCACGGCTTTTCAGCATTTGGCTACCGTTATGGGCGTGGCCGCAGACACGCTAGCTCGCGCCGCGCAGCCTGCATGAGGTGTTGCAGGTCACCGTGTTGCCCCTCATGCACGCCTTGCACACGTCGACACACTGGCTGATCTGCTTGGAATCGTAGCTTGCATAACGCTGGGCGATGCAGATGCGCTGTTCGGGAGTGTAATCCATCTCCTGCGCGCAGGCGGCCAGACCCGCAGCGAGGATTGCCAAGCAAAACAGACGTCGCAATTGCACGTCACGCTCTCCCGGTTCGGCCCCGAGCGCGGCCAGCGCCTTGGCGAATGCTCCGATTCCGGAGTTCGCCGGCATTGGCCGCACCACCTTATGCGAACTTCGTACCTCACAATAATCGGACGACACGACAGTTCCGGCAAAATCGTGTTCAAATTGAGCGCGCGCAACCGTCGGCCGGACGTCATTTCGCCAGTTGGACAAACGAGCTGTTACCTGACGGGCGCATCGTTACGCGATTCGCAACCCCGGGCGACGGCCGTCTGGGCTGGAACGAACACAAATCCGCATCCCCGCCACCCCTGTAGCCGTGCTAGAGTGCCGATGGTGCGGCGCATCTCTTGAAGATCATTGGTAGTCTGGCGGCAACATGTCTGTATCGGACGGCTCGAACGCGAACCTGTCTTCCGGAGGGCGAAAGCGGAATTCGCCGTTTCTGCTGATTGCCGCCGCGCTGCTGATCCTTGCGGCCATCGCCGGCGCGGCTTTCCTGCTCTCGCGACCGACGACCTTGCGCATTGCCGTGGGGCCGCCGGGCAGCGACGATCAAAAGCTGATCCAGGGTTTGGCACAGGCCTTCGTCAACGAGGGAAGTCCAGTCCGGCTGACGGTGATCTCGACCGCCGGTGCCGTCGAGAGCCTCGGACTGCTCAGCGCAGGCGAGACCGATCTGGCGGTCGGGCGGGCCGACGAGGACATGCCCAAGGGGGCCGGATCGGTTGCCATCCTGCGCAAGAACGTCGTGGTGCTGTGGGCGCCTCCGCGCAAAGGCGCCAAGAAAGACACCAAAGCGAAAATCAAGGAGATCGCCGATCTCGACGGACATCGTGTCGGCGTTCTCGGCCGCACCCCGATGAATGTCAGCTTGCTCAAGGTCATCTTGAGCGAATCCGGCCTCAACCCCGACAAGGTCACGATTTCGCGCTTCTCCGTCTCACAGATCACCGAGATGGTGCGCGACCCCTCGATCGACGCGTTCATGACGGTCGGCCCGCTCAACAGCAAGATCACGACCGATGCCATCACCACGACCGCGCGGCTGCGCGGCGAGCCGGCCTTTATCCCCATCGACGTCTCGGAGGCGCTCGCGCACAGACACCCGCTCTATGAGTCGGAAGAAATTCCCGGCAGTTCGTTTACCACCGCCCCTGCCCGTCCCGAGGACAAGGTCGATACCGTGAGCGTCAGCCACCTGATCGTGGCGCCGAAGGCGTTGTCCGAATCGACGGTCGGCGCATTCACCAGGGCGCTGTTTCAAGTGCGCCCGGCGCTTGCCAGGGAAGACCCGGCGGCGTCCAAGATCCAGAAGCCGGACACCGACAAGGACGCCGCGATCCCGGCGCATCCTGGCGCGGCGGCCTATATCGACGGCAACGAGCGGACGTTCCTGGACAGATACAGCGACTATTTCTGGGGCGCGATCTTGCTGTTCTCGGTACTCGGCTCAGGCGCGGCGTGGCTGCGCCACTACGTGAAGCGCGACGAGCGCAACATCACCACTTTACACAGGGACAAATTGCTTTCGGCGATCGCGCAGGTCCGTAAAACCGACTCCGTGGAGGAGCTCGACGCGCTGCAGGAAGAAGCCGACGAATTCCTGCGCGAAACGCTCGAATGCTACGACGACGGCGCCATCGAGGAAGGCGATTTGTCCGCCTATGGCCTCGTGCTCGAACAGTTTCATCACGCCGTAGTCGATCGCCGCGTGGTGATCGGCGCGAAGCCGGCCGCGGCAGCAGACTTGTCGCGCATCCGGGCATAAGGGCCGTTAGCTAGAACCCGATCAGGCGGCGGACGAGGCCAACCACGCTGGCGTGATGGCGCCGGTGAGTGTGCCGCGAGGCCGGGGCAGTATCGTCCGAGGCCGATGCCGCAGAGACATTGCGGGTGGGCCCGATGGATTCAAACTGCGCCTTCTGCTCGTCGCTCAATTCGCCATAGAGGTCGTCGAGCGAAGCCTTCACGGTTTCGACCGCCTGCAACATCGCGTCGAGGCGCTTGCCGGCGGCGGAAAGCCGCGCCGGCGGCGTCAGCGCCTCGTTGGGTTCGCAGGTACCCTTGAGCATGTCGGCGGCCCTGGCGCTGGCATCCTTCAGGCTGTCGAGGCTTGCGCGCTGCGCATCGGTCGGATGCAGCCGCTGTTCAAGCTCGGCGGCAGGCCAATCGGCTGCGCCTGCCTGTCCGGCGCCGCAGTCGCCTTGCGCCAGCACGCCTTCGGAGCCGCGGCCGCGCCGCTGGTCCTGGCCCAGAGCCGTCAACCGCGCCTTTTGCTCATCATTGAGCAGGCCATAGAAATGATCGAGCGGCGGCTCGATCAGTTTGACCGCCGAGATCATCGCCTCTAGACGCGACTGCATCGCGGCCAGACGCGCCGGCGCGGTCGAGACCACCTGCGTCGGACAGGCGGCCTTGATCGTCTGGGCGGCCTGCATGGATGCGTTCGCAAGATCGTCGAGCGCCTTGCGCTGCTCGTCATTTGGCGCCAGCGCCTGCTGGATCCGGTCGATCGGAAGACCCGCGATTTCCCGGCTATCCTCGCCGCACATCTGCGCCAGTTCATTCGGCTCGTTCGGCGTGGGATTGGTACCCGCAGCGGCCGAACCAGACGGCAGATAGCCGGTCAGATCGCCATAGCCGTAAGGCGCGAAGACACCGGCATAGATATCGCCGTAGCCATAATCCCAGAGCGAGGGATCGTAACCCCACCAGGCGTAGTCAGCGAGGTCGTAATAGGCGAACGGCCAGAACAGCGGCCCGACCCAGCCATAGCCACCATTGCCATGGCGCCACCATCCGCCGTGCCGGTGATCGTGCGAGCCGGCTGTTGCCGCGGCGGCTGTGATGCGCGCGCGGTTGCCGGGATTATTCAGCGCGTTGTGGTTATGCAAGGCGCCAGCGACAGCGGCGCCGGCAAGCGTGTGATGAATCGTATTGGCGTGGACGGCGGCATTCTGGCCGCTCAGGTTTCCACCTGTATTGTGAACTGCTGACGCGCCGCTGGCGCGAACACTCGTGCCGCCGGCCGCGCGCGAGAATGAGGCTCGGCCGCTGGAATGGTGTCCGCCTCCTGCAAAGTGTGCCCCGCCGCCGTGCCCACCGCCGAAGTGAGCGCCGCCACCGTGTCCGCCACCGCCATGGCCACCACCACCATGCCCTCCACCGCCATGACCGCCGCCGCCGTGACCGCCGCCGCCGCGGCCCGCGGAATGGGCGGCGCCCGAAAGCGCGACCGACAACACAACAACTGACAGCCATTTGATATTAGACACGGCATCCTCCACGCGCATGCCCAGGGTTTGCCGCCTCTCGCTTGCTAGCTTTCACCAGGCACGCAGGGCGCGACGATTGGGCCATTTCACCCCGACAACGCTGGAGCAATCGTCAGGGTTCCCGCGAGGGCTATCACGATGAAGGTGGGCTCCTTCTCCCCGCTTGCGGGGAGAAGGTTGGGATGAGGGGGAGTCTACGCCCACACGAGCTATCTGAAAGTGCCCCTCACCCGGATTGCGCTTTGCGCAACATAGCCGAAGCCCTGCTTCGGCGTTCTTACTTGAGAACGGCCGCCGGGGGCGGCCTATGCCTCTCCCCGCAAGCGGGGAGAGGTGAAAGAGCTACTCGCCGTCGCGAAGCCGCCGATAGACCGCGCCCAATACGTTGCAATAGTCGTCGGTCCAGACCCGCTGATTCTCGTTGGCGTCGGTTTCTTCCCATTGCTCCGACGAGGCGAGCTTGCCGACATCGGCCTCGTTGCGCGCCGAGACCACGACATTGGTCGAGAAAATATAATCGCCGTCGCGGCCGGAGTCTTCGTTGTAGACCCAGCTCTTGAGGTCGTTGGCGTCCGCTATGCCGACGATGACGCTCGCCAGTTCCAGATGCCGGTTCGAAACGTGCATCAGCACCGCGCCGTGCGGAGCAAGCTTGGCCCTGTAGATCGCCATCGCCTCCTGGGTGGCGAGATGAATCGGGATTGCATCCGACGAATAGGCATCGACGACGATGAGATCGTAGATGCCGTCCGGCTCGCGCGCGAAGGTCAGCCGCGCGTCGCCGATCACGGGCTTCAGATCAGGCTGGCAGTTCTGGACATAGGTGAAATATCTGGGGTCGCGCGCGGTATCCACCATCGACTGATCGATCTCGAAGAACTTCCAGGTCTCGCCCGGCAGCCCGACGCAGGCAAGCGTTCCGGAGCCAAGCCCGATCGCGGCAGCCCGCAGCGGCGCACCCTTGCGCTCGCGGATCGCCGTCACCGCCTGAGCGATTCCGCCATCCTTGTAGTAATAGGAGATCGGCTCGGGCCGGCCTGTGACCGGCGTGCCGTCGTCGTTCTGGAATTTTTCGGCGCCGTGGATCGTCGTGCCGTGCAACAGCACATGATACTTGCCGCTGGGCGTCGTCACGATCTTGTGGACGCCGAAGAAGCTGCGCACCGTCACCACGCGTCCCTCATCCGACGGATAAACGCGAACCAGCACGAGCGCCAGCGCCGCCACCGCGGCGAGCTTGAAGCGCGCGGCGTTGAGGACGAGCGCCAGCAGCATTCCGAGGGCCGCGACGCCGCCTGCGACATAGACCCGCTGCTCCTCGAGCCAGTCGAACACCTCGCCCCTCACCTGAGACGGCACGATCAGCGCCAAAGCAAGGACAACCAGCAGCGGCCAGAACCAGCGGCTCCAACGCGGCCATCGCTCACTGCCGGCGGGGCGGCACAGCGCCGCGAGCACCACGAGAATCGGATATTCCGCAACCCACGAGAAGACATTGGGCGCGATCAGCCCGGCGAACAGGCCGCCGATCATGCCGCCGAGCGACAGCGCCACGTAGAAGCCGGTGAGATATTTCGCGGGCGGCCGCGTCCGCGCGAGCTCGCCGTGGCAGGCCATCGCAATGACAAAGAAACAAACTTGATGCCCGCCAAGCGTCAGCAGCAGATTTTGCTCGCCGCCGATCGCCAGCAATACGATGATGCCCGCGATCGCGACCGGCTGGGCCAGCAGCACCCATTTGTGCGGCAATAGCGGGCGCGACTGGAACACCAGCACCCAGGTCAACAGATAGAGCGACAGCGGCAGGACCCACAGCAGCGGTGCTGCGGCAACGTCGGTTGAAATATGCGCGGTCACCGCGATCAGAAGACCTGACGGCACGGCGGCCAGGAACACCCAGCGCGAGCGCGTGACCCAGGAAGGCGGTGGCGCGGCGCTATCCATCGCAAGCACGTCCGCCGCGGCTGAAGCCGGCGAGCGCCAGAGCAGGACGCCGCAAGCCGCGATCAGGACGATCAGGAGGCCATAGCCGCCGGTCCAGATCAGATTCTGCGTGCGAAGCGTGAAGATCGGCTCGAGCACCAGCGGATAGGACAACAGCGCGAGAAAACTGCCGATATTCGACGAGGCATAGAGAAAGTAGGGATCGGCGCCATCGGGGTGGCCGGTGCGGACGAACCAGGCTTGCAGCAGCGGATTGTTCGCCGCGAGCGCAAAGAACGGCAGCCCGATCGAGGTCACAAACAGGCCGAGCAGCCAGATCGCATAGCCGCCGGTCGGCGGTTCGCCAAAGCCGGCCGCAATGGTCAGCGGCAGCGCGGCAAAGGCGACGAGCAGCAGCACCAGATGCACTAGAATCGGGATCACGCGGTTCTTGATCCGCATCAGAAGATGCGCATAGACGTAGCCGGCGAGCAGCAGCGACTGGAAAAACACCATCGCCACCGACCACACCGCAGGCGACCCGCCGAGCCGCGGCAGCACCATTTTCGTAAACAGCGGCTGCACCGAAAACAGCAACAACGCGCTGACGAAGATCGCCGCCGTATAAACCAGAAGCACCAGCCGGTTTCGGCCCGCAGGGGGCTCTTCCGCGGCAAGCGGCGGATCAGATGGGGTCATGACAGCTCCGGCAGGGTGTTTTCGGAATGCGGCGAGAGGCGGCAATGGAGCATATGACGGGGTGGCGGGCAATGTGGGCACGATCAAACCGCTGTGCCGGCGGCCAGGGGTTCGCTATGTAATTCCAACGTCATTCCGGGATGGTGCGTTAGCACCAGACCCGGAATCTCGAGATTATGGCGCGAGATTCCAGGTCCACGCTTGCGCGTGTCCCGGAATGACGCTTGGGATCAAGCCAACATGAACGAAACGGACGTCGTCATCATCGGTGGGGGGCACAACGGCCTCACCTGCGCGGCCTATCTCGCGGCCGCCGGCCTGCGCGTGAGGATCGTCGAGCAGCGCAAGGTCGTGGGCGGCGCGGCGGTAACCGAGGAGTTTGTTCCCGGCTTCCGCAATTCGGTCGCGGCCTACACGGTGAGCCTGCTCAACCCGAAAATCATCGCCGATCTCGCCCTTGCCGACCATGGCCTTGAGATCGTCGAGCGCCGCGCGCAGAATTTCCTCCCCGCCCCCGATGGGAGCTCACTGCTCACGGGCGAAGGCCGCACGCGGGAATCCCTGGCCAAGCTCAGCCCGCGCGATGCCGAGGCACTCGACGGCTTCAACCGCGGACTAGAGGAGATCGCCGACGTGCTGCGCGCCTTCGTGCTGCGCGCGCCGCCGAACCTCGTTGAAGGCTTTGGCGCAGGCGCGATCTACGAAGGTTTTAACGCGCTCGGGTCAGCCAATATCTTGCGAAAACTTTCGCTGGAGCAACAGCGCACCTTGCTGGATCTGTTCACCCGCTCGGCCGGCGAGATGCTGGACGAGGTGTTCGAGAGCGACCTGATCAAGGCGCTGTTCGGTTTCGACGCCATCGTCGGCAATTATGCGAGCCCCTACGCGGCCGGCTCGGCCTATGTGATGCTGCACCACGCTTTTGGGGAAGTGAACGGCAAGAAGGGCGTCTGGGGCCATGCGATCGGCGGCATGGGCGCGATCAGCCAGGCCATGGCGGGCGCGGCGCGGCAGGCCGGCGCCGAGATCACGCTCGATTCCGGAGTCCGCGAGGTGATCGTGGAACGCGACCGCGTCACCGGCGTCGTGCTCGAAAATGGCGAGGCCATCCGCGCGAAATATGTCGCCTCAAGCGTCAACCCGAAACTGCTCTACACCCGCCTCATGCCGTCAGGCGCTTTGCCGGCTGATTTTCTCGCCCGCATCAAAAACTGGCGTAACGGCTCCGGCACCTTCCGGATGAACGTGGCGCTTGACGCCCTGCCCTCCTTCACGGCGCTGCCGGGCGCAGGCGATCACCTCACCGCCGGCATCATCATCGCTCCCAGCCTCGGCTACATGGACCGCGCCTGGCAGGACGCGCGCGAGACCGGCTGGAGCCGCGCGCCGATCATTGAGGTCCTGATCCCCTCGACGCTGGACGACAGCCTCGCGCCTCCGGGAAAGCATGTCGCGAGCCTGTTCTGCCAGCATGTCGCGCCGGAACTTTCAGATGGGCGGTCCTGGGACGACCACCGCGAGGAAGTCGCCGACCTCATGATCGCAACGGTGGATCAATACGCGCCGGGTTTTGGGGCAAGCGTGACGGGTAAGCAGATTCTCTCGCCGCTGGACCTCGAGCGGCAGTTCGGACTTCTGGGCGGCGACATCTTCCACGGCGCGCTGACGCTGAACCAGCTGTTCTCCGCGCGCCCGATGCTGGGACACGCCGATTACCGCGGCCCGCTCAAGGGGCTCTATCACTGCGGTTCCGGCGCCCATCCCGGCGGCGGCGTCACCGGCGCCCCCGGCCACAACGCGGCGCGGGTGATTTTGGCGGATCACCGCTCACTATTTGGCGCGTGAGTGGGATTGGCTAGGGAACACCCTGTGCATAAGCTTGGTGATATCTGGGGGATATCAGGTCGAGGGCCTGGGGATGTTGGTCTCCTCAAAGATCAAGTGAGGACGCACCTCACGCGCCATCGTGATCCTGGGAAAACGAAACCAAACTCTTGAAACGGCAGGGCATGTTCGGCCCCGGCAACTGTGAACAAGCCTTGTGCGAACTGTGAGCTGGTGTGAATAAGAGGTAGTGCGTCAGTTTGACGGACTTGGGGAGGATTCAAAAATGAACTTCTCAGAATGGATAGAGTTTGAGGCTGGACGGATCGTAAGCATGGGTCTGCGGCTTCCCGAGGATCATCGAGCCGATTACATCCGCGTCCAGATACAGGGTGCTCTTCGCAAAGCGTTCGCTCACGGGCGAGACGGACTTACAGAAACGGACCAGCCTCGGTTGGTATCGGAAATTAAAAACAGAGGTACTACCGAATAGCGGGCGATGTCTCAGTTTGAATCTTCGATAGTCCGCACGCCGTGAATCAACCGGGCGATTACACAACAAATTCAAAATGATCGAGAGCCCGCTTTAACCAAAACCTGATTGGCGGGAAGATGGCGCTTGCTCTTCGGGTAATGCTTTGGCTGAATTGAAGCAATGGATGAAGGCGTTCAGTAGATGGTTTGAGAACCACCGCCATACCCTTGCACCGTAATTTGTTTCTCACAAATTCGCCGCGCTTTAATTTGACCGGAGAGATCAATGCGGCGGGCAGTGCTTCAACAACAGTAAGCCTAGAAGACGAAGGTGAATGAAGCTTTAATGCATCATAGGGAACCGATCACAGTTTTCTTGAGCCACTATCTCACCCGAAGAATCCCACGATGACCACGACGCTCACGCCCCAAACCCACCGCGCAATCTTCGCGCTTCGCGACGGCGGGGCGCGTGAGCGATCTCGTGACCGGGAGCCTGTTCGAGGGTGAGGCGGCGATCAAGCGCCGGCGCGATCAAGCTAGAGCATGATCCGGAAGAGTGTGCAGCGGTTTTCCGAAAAGATCATGCTCAATCAGACAATTAAAGCGCGATGACGATTCAACGAAACCTCATCGCGCTTTAGTCGAGGGCCGGCACCGAGTGATGTTCGTGCATGATGATCCATTGACCATTGATTTTGCGCAGACCCATCGTCAGGCGGAAGTGCAGGCTTTCGCGTTGGCCATGGTCACCGGGTTCCGTGCAACGCATCGTTGCAACGGCGAAGGCGACGTCGGCGCCGGCGATGATGTTCATTTCGGTGATATCGAACACGACCGGATAGCTTGAACAGGCAAAGAACAGATCCCAAGTCGCTCGATAGGCGTCGATGCCCCTGGACTGGAACGGCGGCGGAACATCGAACATCACGATGTCGGGGGAATGGTTTTGGAGAATCCCCGCAAAGTCCTTGCGCTTGATGGCGGCGAGCCAGGACTGGATCACCTCCCGCACGTCGGCTTCGTCTTTTGCACTCTTTTCGACACCGTCCATCCGAAGTTCCTTTCCAGTTTTGACCGTCCGGCGGTCGATGGCGCCCCCGAGGACGTTTGGCCGGCCGCCCGCCCGACAAAGGCCGGCACAAATATATTCACCCGAAGTTTCAACGGTCTCGACCCACCGCACTACCGAATGACGGTTGCCTTTGCTATCGACGAGGTACGGTCACCTCCTCGAAGGCCGTTCGCCACGTCGTCCAGCCCACAAAATCCCCAAAAATGACCCTTCCCCCCCAAACCCACCGCGCGACCTTTGCGATCGGCGACGAGACTGCCGCGCGGCGCGTCGCGGATCTGCTCACCGAAAGCCTTGATGAGGGCGAGGCTGCGGTCGCCGCCTTCGAAGGCCCGACCGGACGCTGGGACATCACCGTGCATTTTGCGCAAACCCCCAACGAGGGCGCGATCCGCGAGTTGATCGGGCTTGCCGCCGGCGAGAACGCCGCGCGAGCGGTTGCGTTCGACACCGTGGAGGCCAAAGACTGGGTCAAGGCGACGCTCGAGGAGCTGGTTCCGGTGCATGCCGGCCGCTTCATCGTGCACGGCCGGCACGACCGGGCGAAAGTTGCGCCCAACAAGCTCGGCATCGAGATCGAGGCGGCGCTCGCCTTCGGTACCGGCCATCACGGCACCACCCGCGGCTGCCTGCTATTGCTCGGCGAGGTGTTGAAGGCGCATCGGCCGCGGCGCGTGCTCGACCTCGGCACCGGTACCGGCGTACTCGCGATTGCCGCTGCCAAGGCGCTGCAGACCAAAGTGCTGGCGAGCGATATCGACGCGCTCTCGGTGAAGGTTGCCGCCGACAATGCCCGGCAGAATGGCGCCGGCCCGCTTGTGCAGGTGACATGGGGCAATGGCTTTGCCGCCCCGCTGTTGCGGCAACGCCGGCCCTTCGACCTGGTGCTGGCCAATATTCTCGCCAATCCGCTGCGCCAGATGGCAACCCCCATGTCGGCGCATCTGGCGGGCGGGGCGCGCGTCATCCTGTCGGGGTTATTGTCGCCGCAGGCGCCTGCCGTGATTGCGGCCTATCGCGCGCGCGGGCTCATTCTGGAGCGGCGCATCCGGATCGAAGGCTGGAGCAGCCTGTTGCTGCACAAGGCGCGGTAGAAACTCGATAACGACCCTCATGGTGAGGAGGAGCGAAGCGACGTCTCGAACCACGAGGCCATCACCCGGGCCTTCATCCTTCGAGACGCGGCATAGCGCCGCTCCTCAGGATGAGGGTTGTCGGCAGGCTATTCCGCCGATTTCCGCTGCTTCCGCCTTGCGGCCTTTTCGTCAAGACCCGTGCGCTTGACGCGCGTCTCCACCAAACGGTCGAGAAATTGAACGATGACGCTGCGCGGCTTTTCGGCGGCGGGATCGGGCGGTACGCGGGGTGTCGGCGGCGAAATCTTCTCAAAGGTGAAGACGGGCATGGTTAATCCCTCGACGCTGGAGACAAAGCGCCCTTGGAACTTGCCTTGGATTCCTCCGGGAGAGCTTGTCTTGAATGGCTTCGTGACGCTTTACGTCACGAAACATTCAAACCCGTCTAACGCAGGTGCAGCAATTCAATCACAATAAACTCCGAATCGGAAGCAAATTGAGTCGATTGCCGAGTTCTCCCTGAAAACTCTAATATCCCATGATGTTTGAAGCGCTGTTCCAGACGTTCGAAGAGCCCGAGGCCGGCGTCGCCTTGAGCGCGCGTTTGTCCGCTTTTCGCGAAGAGTTGGCGAAACGCAACCTGAGCGGATTCGTGGTCCCGCGCGCCGACCAGCAACAGAACGAATACGTCCCGCCCTCGGAAGAGCGGCTGGCCTGGCTCACGGGCTTTACCGGCTCGGCGGGCCTCGCCGTCGTCTTGACCCGCGAGGCCGCGGTCTTTGTCGACGGCCGCTACACCCTGCAAGCGGCCAACCAGGTCGATGCCAAGGTGTGGGCCGTCGAGCCGCTGGTCGACCCGCCGCCCGAGACCTGGCTCGCCCAACATCTCAGCCCCAGTGACCGGCTCGGCTTCGACCCCTGGCTGCATACGACTGCAGCAGCGGAAAAACTCAGCGCGGCCTGCGCCAAGGCCGGCGCGCAACTGATTGCGGTCGAGGTCAATCCGGTCGACGCGGTATGGACCGAGCGCCCCGCGTTGCCGCTCGCCCCCGTCACCGTGCACGGCCAGCAGTTCTCGGGCGAAACCGAGACCGACAAGCTGAAGCGGATCGAGGCCGAAATCGGCAAACTTAACGTCGATGCGCTGGTGTTGTCGGATAGCCACGCGGTGGCCTGGACCTTCAACATCCGCGGCGGCGACGTCGCCCATACGCCACTACCCTTGTCCTATGCGCTCGTGCCCAAAACCGGCCGGCCCACGCTGTTCATCGATCACCGCAAGCTCTCGAACAGCGTCCGCGACCATCTCGAACGGACCGCCACCGTCGTCGAGCCCGGCGCGCTGACATCGAAACTGATCGAGCTGTCGAAAAGCGGCGCCTCGATTGCGCTCGACAGCGCGACATCAGCCGATGCCTTGAGCCGCCTGATCACAGCCGCCGGCGGCAAGGCCATCCGCGGCAGCGATCCCGTCAGTCTGTTGAAGGCGGTCAAGAACGACACCGAGATCGCGGGTACGAAAGCGGCGCACCGGCGCGACGCGATCGCGCTTTCGCGCTTCCTGGCCTTTATCGACCGCGAAGCCATCACCGGCAAGCTGACCGAAATCGACGCGGTCGAGGCGCTGGAAACCTTCCGCCGCGACACCGGCGCGCTGAAGGATGTTTCCTTTCCGACCATCTCGGGCACCGGGCCGAACGGCGCCATCGTGCATTACCGCGTCACCCGCAAGAGCAACCGCCGCATCGCGCCCGGCGATCTCCTGCTGATCGATTCCGGCGCGCAGTATGAAGACGGCACCACCGACGTCACCCGCACCATTGCGATCGGCGAGCCGACCTTCGAGATGCGCGACCGCTTCACCCGCGTGCTGCGCGGCCACATCGCGATCGCGCGTGCGCTGTTTCCCGACGGCACGTCAGGCGCGCAGATCGACACGCTGGCGCGGCAATATCTGTGGCAGGCCGGCGTCGATTTCGAACACGGCACCGGCCACGGCGTCGGCAGCTATCTCTCGGTGCATGAGGGCCCGGCGCGGATATCGAAGCTCGGCACCACGCCGCTCAAGCGCGGCATGATCCTCTCCAACGAGCCCGGATACTACAAAGCGGACGCCTACGGCATAAGGATCGAGAATCTGGAGCTGGTCGTCGCCGCCGACGTCGCGGGCGCCGAGAAACCCGTCAACGCCTTCGAGACGCTGACGCTCGCGCCGATCGACCGCCGCCTGGTCGATCTCAACATGCTGACCGGCGACGAGCTGAGCTGGCTCAACGAATATCACGAGCGGGTCCGCCACGCCGTGCGCGGCCATGTCGATGACGCCACCAAAGCGTGGCTGGATGAGGCGACCGCGCCGATGTCGCTGTGACGTTTTACGTTGAGACGTCGTTCCGGGGCGATGCGCAGCATCGAACCCGGAACCTCGAGATTCCGGGTCTGGTCCTTCGGACCATCCCGGAATGACCGGCGTAGCCGGTCACTCCCCGATGAGCTTCAGCCACTCGTCTTCCGTCAAAACCGCCACGCCGTGCTTCTTGGCTTCCGCGAGTTTCGAGCCAGCGCCGGGACCAGCGACAAGATAATCCGTCTTCTTCGACACCGAGCCTGCCGCCTTGGCCCCTAACCGTTCGGCCATCGCCTTGGCCTCGTCGCGCGTCATCTTCTCCAGCGAGCCCGTAAACACCACCGTCTTGCCCGCGACAGTCGAATTGCTCTTCGGCCTCTCGGCATCAAGGATCGTCACCTCCCGCGTCAGCCGCTCGACGATGCCGCGGTTATGGCTTTCGCCGAAATAGGCCTTGATGCTGGCAATCACGGTGTCGCCGATCTGGTCGAGCGCATCCATCTCGGCCATCGCCTCTTCGTCGTCCTTGGCAACCTTCAGGCAGGCGTCGTGGAAGGAATCCCACGAACCATAGCCGCGCGCCAGCGCCAGCGCGGTGGTCTCGCCGACATGCCGCATGCCGAGCGCATAGATGAAGCGCTCCAGCGAAATCTTTCGCCGCTCCTCGATCGCGGCAAACAGATTGCGCACCGAGGTTTCGCCGTAACCTTCGATCTCTTCGAGCTTCAGTTTCGCGTTGCGGTTTTGCAGCGTGAAGATGTCGGCAGGCTCCTTGACCCACCCTTCTTCGAAGAAGAATTGGATCTGCTTCTCGCCAAGCCCCTCAATGTCGAAGGCACGGCGTGAAGCGAACAGTATCAGATGCTCGATCTTCTGGTAGGGACAGGCGAACTCGCCGGTACAGCGGGCGCGGGAGCCCTCCTCGCCGGTCGCGGTTTCCTCGCGCACCACATCGGTATGCAGCGGGCACGGGCACTTCTTCGGAAAACGATAGGCCTTTGCGTCCTTTGGCCGCTTGTCGATCAAGACATCGACCACTTGCGGAATCACGTCACCGGCGCGCTGGACCACCACCGTGTCGCCGATCCGGATGTCACGCCCCTCCCGCAGTTCCTCGCCGTCGCCGCCGATGCCCTTGATGTAGTCCTCGTTGTGCAGCGTGACGTTCTGCACGATGACGCCGCCGACGCCGACCGGCTCGAGCTTGCCGACCGGCGTGAATGATCCGGTGCGCCCGACCTGGATTTCGATATCCTTCAATACCGTCACGGCGCGCTCGGCCGGGAACTTGTGCGCAATCGCCCAGCGCGGCGTGCGCGAGACAAAGCCGAGACGTTCCTGCCAGTCAAGCCGGTCGACCTTGTAGACGACGCCGTCGATGTCGTAGTCGAGGTGAGAGCGCTGCTGCTCGATCTTGCGATGAAACGCGATCAACTGCTCGAGCGAATGGCAGGTCCTGGTCAAAGGGTTCGTCGAAAAGCCGCACGCCTCGAACCAGCCGATCATGCCCGATTGCGTCTGTTCCGGCATCTCGGCCATCTCGCCCCAGGCATAGGCGAAAAAGCCGAGCGGGCGCGAGGCGGTGATCGCGGAATCCTTTTGGCGCAAGGAGCCAGCAGCCGAATTGCGCGGATTGGCAAAGATCGTGTCGCCGGCCGCCTTCTGCCGCTCGTTGAGCGCGAGAAAGGCCTTCTTGGTCATGTAGACCTCGCCACGCACCTCGCAGACCTGCGGCACCTTGCGGCCTTTCAGCCTCTCTGGCACGTCCTTCAGCGTGCGAATGTTGGCGGTGACGTCTTCGCCCTCCGCGCCATCGCCGCGCGTCGCCGCGGTAACGAGTTCGCCGCCCTCATAACGCAGCGACATCGAGAGCCCGTCGATCTTGGGTTCGGCGGAAAAGTCGATTCGCTCTTCCTCGGAAAGCTTCAGAAAGCGGCGGATGCGGCCGACGAAATCGGCGACGTCTTCCTCGGCGAAGGCATTGTCGAGCGACAGCATCGGCACCGCATGGCGGACTTTCCTGAATTTGCCGGATGGCGCGGTGCCCACTTTCTGCGACGGCGATTCGCTGGTGACGAATTCCGGAAAGCGCGCCTCGATCGCATTGAAGCGCTGCCGCAGCGCATCGTATTGCGCGTCGGAAACCTTCGGCGCGTCGTCCTGGTAATACGCCTTGTCGTGCCGCTCGATCTCGAGCGTCAGCCGCATATGCTCGACCTTCGCCTGAGCTTTAGTGAGATCGGCGACGTCGGGAAGGGATTTGGATTTTGCTGCCTTGGCCATGGCCAATGATTACGATGAAGTTAGATCGGAGAAAAGTGGGCCTGTTGCCGTTCCCCGGACGCAGCGCAGCGCGCTTGCGTTGCTCTGCAGATCCGGGGTCCATGTAGCCGATGAAGCGTGGGTCCCGGCTCTGCGGAGCAGCGCGAGCGCGCTGCGCCGCGTCCGGGACACGAGAGACCTACGCCGTCGCGGCCTTCAACAGCCGCTCGGCGGCCGCCCGCGCCTCGGCGGTGATCTCGGCGCCGGCGAGCATGCGGGCGATTTCCTCGCGGCGATGGTCGGCGGCGAGCGCATTGACGCGGGTGGCGACGCGCTTGCCCTTGTCGAGCGCATCCTTTGAAATGAGCAGATGCTGGTTGGCGCGCACTGCTACCTGCGGCGCATGCGTCACCGCCATCACCTGCACCTTGGAGGCGAGCCGCGACAGCCGCGCGCCGATCGCATCCGCCACCGCCCCGCCGACACCGGTATCGATTTCATCGAACACCAGCGTCGGCGCGGAGCCGCGGTCGGACAGCACGACCTTGAGCGCCAGCAAAAAGCGCGACAGCTCGCCGCCGGAGGCGACCTTCATCAACGGCCCCGGTTTGGTGCCGGGGTTGGTCTGCACCCAGAACTCGACGCGGTCGTAGCCCTGCGGGCCGGGCGAAGCCGGGTCAGATTCAACCTGCGTGGTGAATGTCGCGCGCTCGAGCTTGAGCGGCGCTAACTCGGCGTTGACGGCCTTGTCGAGCTTTTCGGCCGACTTGAGGCGCGCAGCGGAGAGTTTGGTTGCGGCCAGCGCGTAGCGCTTGTCGGCAGCGATTGCGGCCTCTTCGAGCTTTTTCAATTGATCGGCGCCGGCATCGATCAGCGCGACGTCGGCGGCATATTTCGAAGCCAGTGCCGCGAGGGCGTCGACCGGCGTCGAATATTTGCGTGAGGCGGCGCGAAGCGCGAACAGCCGCTCCTCGATGCGCTCAAGCTCGGCGGGATCGAAATCGGCCGCGACCAAAGCTGCGGAAAGATGCTGATCGGCCTCCTCCAGCGCGTTGATCGCGGTGTCGATCGCCTTCACCGCGGGCTCGACCAGCGCCGGCGAATTGGCCGCCCGCCGTTCGAGCCGGCGTACGGCGGCCGAGAGGCTCGCTACCGGCGAGTGATCGCCGCTGACCGCCTCCTGCGCTTCGCGCAGATCGGCTGCGATCTTCTCGCCCTGCATCATCGAGGTGCGGCGCTCGGCCAGCGCGGTCTCCTCGCCGTCCTTCGGCGCAAGCTTCTTCAATTCGTCGGAGGCGTGCCGCAGGTAATCGGCCTCGCGCGCGGCGCGCTCCATGCCGGCGCGATGTTCGTCGAGCGCGGCATTGGCCTCGCGCCGGGCCGCCCAGAGCGTTTCAAGCGCGGCGACGTCCTTCTCAAGCCCGGAAAAAGCGTCGAGCAGGCGGCGATGGGTCGAGGCATCGACCAGCGCGCGCTCGTCGTGCTGGCCGTGGATCTCCACCAATGCCGCCCCGATCGCCCTGAGGGTCTGTACGCTGATCGACTGATCGTTGACGAAGGCGCGGGTGCGGCCGTCGGCAAGTTGAACCCGGCGCAGGATCATTTCGCAAGAATCTTGAAAACTCGTATCGTCGAGGCCGTTCTCGGCGAGCAGGGTGGAAGCCGGATGGCCTTTCGGCACATCGAAGGTCGCCGTCACCTGACCTTGCTCGGCGCCGTGTCGCACCAAACCCGCATCGCCGCGGCCGCCGAGCGCCAGCGCGAAGGCATCAAGCAGGATGGATTTGCCGGCTCCGGTCTCGCCGGTCAAAACCGCTAACCCGCGGGAAAATTCGATATCAAGCCGTTCGATCAGGACGATGTCACGGATCGAAAGACGCGCGAGCATAAATCAGTTCCTGGCAAGACCCAGCTTCTTGAAGGCTCTGGAAATAGGCGAGTCCTGATTCTCGCTGGGTTCGACACCGCCTGACCTTACAAGATTATAAGCGTCCTTGTACCAGGGGCTGTCAGGAAAATTGTGCCCGAGCACGGCGGCCGCCGTTTGAGCCTCGCTGACGATGCCCGCCGACATATAGGCTTCGGTCAGGCGAGCCAGCGCCTCCTCGACATGGCGCGTGGTCTGGTACTGGGTGACCACGACCTTGAAGCGGTTGATGGCGGCGGTGAAGTTGCGCTTTTGCAGATAGTAGCGGCCGACATTCATTTCGCGCCCGGCCAACTGGTCGCGCGCGGCCTCGAGCTTCGCCTTGGCGCCGACCGCATATTCGGATGTCGGATATTTGCGGACCACTTCCTCAAGCGCGGCGACCGCCTTCTCGGTGCGGCCCTGGTCGCGGGTGATGTCGGCAATCTGGTCGTAGTGCGATGCCGCAATCAGAAATTGCGCATAGGCCGCGTCCGGGCTTCCCGGGTGCAAGGTCACGTAGCGGGTCGCAGCCCCAATGCAGCTGTCATAGTCGTTCGCCCTGTAGAAGGCATAGGCCGACATCAAGAGCGATTTGCGCGCGAGGTCGGAATAGGGGTGCTGACGATCGACCTCCTCGAACTTCTTCGCGCCGCCCTTCGGATCGCCCTTCTCGTTCGTCAGGAACAGGCCCTCGTTGTAGAGCTTCTCCGCGGGCTCCTCGACAAAGGTGTCGTCCTTCTGGGTCACCTTGTCCCAGACCTCGGTTGCCGTACCGCATGCGCTCAAAACCGTCGCAGCGACGGCAAGCCCCGTCACGACACGCAACGTCCGCGCAAGGCCTTCAAGGCCCCAACGGTACGGAAGTCGCTGATCTGCGAGCGTGATGCGCTTTATCGACATGAAGTTCAGACCTGACGCCTTTCGGGCATAATCGGGCGCAGCAAAAAAAGGAGCGGACCGTCCGGCGCCACCCCAGCCCTGTTTATCCAAAACAAGTCCCTTAACCAACCGAATACGCAGGCATTTCGCCCGGATTAAGGCGGGTGGAACGGGCCCATGCTCTATCACGCGTATCGGGCAAGCCAGCAGCTCAAAGCCGAATTTCAAGGGTTTGGGCCGCAGCGAGCCCATTTTGTCGTTCAAGGCGTTTTTGGCGGCGTAAAGAGAGGTTGGACAGGGACGTTTCAGGAAACGTCCGGACCATAGGCGGGCGCGACCATGCCACCAACCATGCCGCTGCCGACCTCGGCATGGGTGCGGGAGCGGCGGGCCGTTTCGGCCTCAACCACCCGATAGCTGGTGCGATCGGCCAAGAGCGCCGTCAGCACGGCGTGATTAAGCTTGTGGCCGCCGCGGATCGAGCGATAGGCGCCGAGCAGCGGCAGACCTGCGAGCGCAAGATCGCCAATCACGTCGAGCACCTTGTGACGCACGCATTCGTCGCCGTAGCGCAAGCCTTCGGTGTTGAGCAAGCGGGTTTCGTCGAACACCACTGAATTCTCGAAGGAGGCGCCGAGCGCAAAGCCGGCGCTCCACAGCCGCGCCACGTCGTTGACGCAGCCAAACGTCCGGGCGCGGCAAATCTCGCGACGGAACCGTTCGGGGCTTAGATCGAGCGAATAAACCTGCCGGCCAATCACGGGATTGGCGAAGTCAATCTCGACATCGGCGCGGAAGCCGCCGGCATGCGGACGCAGCTCGCCGAAGGAATCACCGATCACGACCTGCACCGGCTTCACCACCTGGATGAAACGGCGCGAAGCCGATTGGGTCACAACGCAGGCCTGATCAATCGCGGCGACGAACGCGGCCGCGCTGCCGTCCATGATCGGAACTTCGGGGCCGTCGACCTCGATGGTGGCGTTATCGACGCCCATGCCGCGGAGCGCCGCCAGCACATGCTCGGCGGTAGAGACCAGCGGTCCCTCGCGGTCGCCGAGAACGGTGGCAAATTCGGTGGCAATCACCGATTCGGCTTCGGCGCGGACCTCGCGGTCGCTGCCCTCAAGTCCGGTGCGAACAAAAATAAAACCCGCATCCACGGATGCAGGTCCGATTGTGAGATTGACCGGTAGTCCGGAATGGACACCGACGCCTGTCACGGTAGCTTGCGAACGCAGCGTTGTCTGCCGGCCCAATTTCATACAAGAATGCCCACACTGACTTACCGTGAGATCGGATCGACACGCTTTCCGCGCCGGTTCGACTCAGTGGTTCCCCAAGTCACGAATGAGAATAGACTTTGCCTTAAAGCGAGCCAACTCACGCTTTTTTACCGATTGTTACCCTATCTCTGCCGTATTCGCGCCAAAGCTTGACCCAAATCAGCCCGCGATCGGCTCCCCAAAGTAGCTCGGCGCCGAGCCCGGAACGGTCAATTTAGCATTTCAATATCAATGGCTTGTTACGGCGACGCGAGCACTACCGGCAGCCAAAAAGAAAAGGTCCCGGCTGTGAAGCCAGGACCCTTTTGGTGGTCAGATTTGTAACAAGCTTCAGTTGACCTGCCGGCGCAGGAAGGCCGGAATATCCAAATGGTCGTCGCCGTGTGGCGCCGGCGCAACAGGCGCTGGGCGGCCGTGGACATCAAGTCCCTGGGGCGCTTGCCGCGGCGCATACTCCGATACCGGACGACTGGACATTTGCTCGGCGACGGACCGCTGGGACTTGCGTTCCGGCAGCGGCGGCATGGCCGGCATTGCCGGGCCCGAGGCGCGCGCCGCGATCGGCGGCTCGCTCTCTTCGTCGTGACGGCCGAGACCGACTTTGGCCAGCCGCTGCAACAGCGACATCCTACTCTTCTGCGGATGCTCTTCCTCGACTTCTCCGCGAGCCTGGCGGATTTCGTTCTGGGCCGGCATCGGCAGGTCTTCGAATTTCGGCATCCTCGGCGCGCGGGACGGCGGACGTTCGGCCGCTTGCGGAATGAAGGTCTCCGGCGTCGATTCATGGACCGGCGCAGCCAGGACCTCGGGATCCGGGAACAGCGACGGCTTCTGCGCGATCGGGCGAACCATGACGTCGCCATAGGCCGCGCCCTGCAACGGCGCAGACGCCGCGCCCTTCGGAGTTTCCGGCGCAACTGCCGCCGCGATGGCTGCAAGCGCTGCCCGCTCGACATTGCTGGTGGAACGCTGCGGCAAGGCCGGCTGGGCCGCGCTCGAGATCTCCAGCTTCTGCGCGCGATCGGCAAGCCGCGCATTGTCGGCGCGAAGCCGCGCGGTCAGTTCGGCCAGACGGGAATCGGGAGACGAATTCGAGCCGGAAACACTGGCGACAGCAGCCGGAGCGTTACCGGAGTTGCGGGAAATCATCGCCTGTTCGATGCCGGTAGCAACCACCGAGACGCGGATGATGCCGTCGAGGGTCTCGTCGAAGGTCGCGCCGACGATGATGTTGGCGTCCTGATCGACCTCCTCGCGAATCCGCGTCGCGGCTTCGTCGACCTCGAACAGCGTGAGATCGCGGCCGCCGGTGATCGAGATCAGAAGGCCGCGGGCGCCCTTCATCGAGGAATCATCGATCAGGGGATTGGCGATCGCGGCTTCCGCCGCGGTCAGCGCGCGCTTGTCGCCGGAGGCCTCGCCGGTGCCCATCATCGCCTTGCCCATCTCCCTCATCACCGCTCTGACGTCGGCGAAGTCGAGGTTGATCAGGCCTTCCTTGACCATCAGGTCGGTGATGCAGGCGACGCCCGAATAGAGCACCTGGTCGGCCATCGCGAAGGCGTCGG
>Ga0210394_10001812_pt1 | contig 32012 bp, 31 predicted proteins | sample IncBWC12MmetaG_FD_160121 | JGI IMG/M metagenome (GOLD analysis project Ga0210394, IMG submission 160121) | Forest soil microbial communities from Barre Woods Harvard Forest LTER site, Petersham, Massachusetts, United States - Inc-BW-C-12-M | ecosystem: Environmental > Terrestrial > Soil >... | reverse complement strand
TCTCTCCCACCCGTTCCGAGTTATGTCGGGCCAACTTGTGCGGCGCTGCCTTTCGCCTATCCGAAGCATAAGTCGGTGTAGCCCTCCGACGTATCGACCTCCCCTCCTCCGCGCGGCGTATGCGCCAAATCCGTGAGCGCCTTGTGCAGCCTCTCCGCCCGACACCAGTATTTGGACGCGCCGGAGCACTAACTGGAAACTGCTCGCGAATCCGCTCCTGGTGCTGTTCACGTAGTTGTCAGCACGCACGCGATTCTTACGGCGCTTGGTATTGCAACTGCACGGTTTTGAGATAGGTTTATCCATACAACTATGTAATCCTTTGGAGACAAACCTATGCGGTCTGCGGCAAAACTGCAGCTCAGCATCATGATGTTCTTGCAATTTTTTATTTGGGGCGGGTGGTTTGTCACCTTGGGCAGCTACCTGACGACAGCCCTCGGAACTTCAGGCTCACAAACTGCAATGGCGTATTCGAGCCAGTCTTGGGGTGCACTCGTCGCACCTTTCTTCGTAGGCCTCATCGCTGACAGGTATTTCAACGCGGAGAGGGTGCTCGGCGTCCTGCACCTAGTGGGAGCTGCGCTAATGTATAGATTGTATTGGGCCCGGCAGTTTGCGGACTTCTACCCGTACGTGCTGGCGTACATGATCGTGTACATGCCGACGATCGCACTTGCCAATTCAATCGCTTTTAGACACTTGGAGACAGCTCGCAGCCAATTTTCAAGGATCCGCGTGTGGGGCACGGTTGGATGGATCGTTGCTGGATTGATCATCAGCTACGTATTTGCATGGGACTCGCCCGATGCCCTAGCACATGGAATGCTCAGAAACACCTTCTTGGTGTGTTCGGCAGCATCACTGCTGCTCGGCTTGTTCAGCTTTGCCTTGCCCGCGACTCCTCCTAAGACAGCCATTAAACAGGTGCCCACCCTTCGACGGGTGGGCGGATGGGACGCATTGATGTTGCTACGGGATCGGAATTTCGTCTTGTTCTTTGTGGCCTCAATCCTGATCTGTATTCCGCTCGCGTTTTATTATCAGAATGCCAATCAATTTCTCACGGAGCTTCGTGAAACCAATGCCACCGGGAAGCAGACCATTGGTCAGGCCTCGGAAGTACTGTTCATGCTGGCTATTCCGTTCTTTCTCAATCGCCTCGGGATGAAGGTGACCCTGCTGCTCGGGATGCTGGCTTGGACTGTCCGCTACCTGCTGTTCGCCTTTGGCAACGCGGAAGATGCGGCTTTCCTGCTGCTCCTTGGAATTGCCCTGCATGGGGTCTGCTACGATTTCTTCTTCGTATCCGGACAGATCTATACCGATTCGAAGGCTGGCGAGCGCTACAAGAGCTCGGCACAGGGGATGCTCACATTAGCAACATACGGACTAGGGATGCTAATCGGCTTCCACGTCGCCGGTCTGATCACGGATCTGTACGCTACTGGCAAAATGCATGACTGGCATTCGATCTGGCTCTATCCCGCAGCATTCGCAGCACTGATCTTCGTAGCATTCGCTCTGTCCTTCAGAAACGACGCACTCAGCATTCCGACTCGCGAGAACGCTCCGAGGGATTGCGTGGCCCATCGCCAGCTTTGACCAGACGATTGCCGTTACGGCACGGGTATGCACCGCATTAAAAAGTGCACTCGGTTGCGACCCCCAAGATCCGCGGTGTGATTGTGCGCTCTGAATACGATGGTGAGGTCAGTGACACCCGGATTCGTCAAAATGATCTGCAACTGCCGGACTTCTTCCGGCACACCTCTTAAGGGCTCCGGGTGAAATTGCAGTTGCGCCCCATCCGGATCTCCGCCAGCGAACTCCGCCTCCAAGCGAGACGTTACGAAACCTTGGTTGACGATTTTCACTGATAGATCGGCGGGCTTACCGCAGGGCACGGGTGCCGGCAGCGCCCCACCCAGCTTCACACTGACGCGCGCCTCCGGATTAATCGTGATGACAATGGGCGCGACAGTGGATAAGGCCGCTTCGGTCGTGTGACCACGTTCTTCGCGCTCGCCTTGCGCGAGAACCACGATGGGCAGAAGATTCGCCATTGTGGCCACCAGAACGCGACGCATCAGGCTGCCGCGCACTCGTTGATAATCCTGTCGTAGGTATTGCGTGCGTTCGCAAAGGCCTCCACTGTCCGCGGCGCATTCACTTTATATCTCATGCAGGGAGATTTCACCCCTTTCACGCCTCTTCGACACCCATATAACGAGCCACACCCTTCCGAGCCACACTCTACCTCACAATACGTTGACGAAATCCCTGGCGAAGTTCTGCAGGCCTTCACTCGCCGCACTTCAATCGCTTTCTCAAATAGGCCCGAGGTCAGCCGCTACCAGTATCTGGTGCCTCGATGGCTGTGGGCTCCGGTGGAGGGCTCAGTCATCCCGCCTTCTAGCCGCGGCCGTCGTGTAAGCATACCCCTTAGCATCCGTAGTGACCTTCAAAAGCGCGTAGTGATCGAGAAGCTGTTTCGACGGCCTCAACCGCGGCACCGTCAGCCTAGCGCGTCAATATCGCGGTTTGTTTCACGTCATTCTCGCCCATCGGAGCGCCTAGCTTTTCCAGGGCGTCGAGCGCGCGCTTCACACCAGCGAATAGGGTTGCGGAGCGATATCGTCCGGCTCAGCTCCAAAGCTGGGGCAAATCACGCTCCACGAGCATGCCCGTCCACGCCACAAAGCCTACGCGTCAGCGACCGTCCTTTCACGCAGGCTACCTCAGCAGCTGCCGATGTCTACGATCGCCCCATCTGCATTTTCTTCCACAAGTCCCATGGTTTATCCGCGGTATTCTTCGAAGGCAGCAATACCTTTCGGCCGGAACCCGCCGACTCATAAGCTGCAAAGATGAGCTCCAGTACAGCTCGGCCGTCTTTCCCCGTAACCATCGGCACGCGGTCATGCTGAACGCAATCTACGAAATGCTGAAACTCCTGCGGAAAGCCATAGTTCCAGATCTCCTCGTACATGACAAAACTCCAGCCGACTGTGCTCCCGGCTTTCTCCACCGCGTAGCTTACCCCCTTTCTGCTGTAGGTCCGGATGGAATTGCCCCGCAGTACGTCGGCATACGCCACTCCTTCCGAGCCGTGAATCTCTGCCGTGTCATCCATTCCTCCGAGTTTGGTCCAACTTTCCTCCGCCAGCGCCACCACACCGTTCGCAAACTCCAGAATTAGGATCGCGTTGTCATCGCCACGCGTCCTGGCGTCATGCACGCTGGTATTCATCTGTGCATAGACGGAGCGAACGGGGCTATTGGAATTCAACCACCGAAAGAATTGCAGTGCATGACACCCCATGTCCATCGTGACCCCGCCGCCTGATCGGTCCACATCCCAGAAATGGTCTGCATGTGGGCCGTCATGCTTCTCCGACTGCTTGAGGAGCACCGGCCTACCCAGAACTCCCTCGTCCAGTAATTCCTTCAACCTGACGTACTTTGGCGTGAAGCACAGCTCCTCGGCGTACATCAACTTCACGCCCGCCTGCTCGCAGGCGTCGATCATGCGATCTGCTTGCGCTAAATTCACGGACAATGGCTTCTCGACGATCACATGCTTGCCGGCGCTAGCTGCTCTGACGGTGACGTCACAGTGCGTCGCGTTTGGCGTCCCGACAACCACCAGATCGATGTCATCGAGCGCAAGCATCGCATCCAGCTCGGTGAAGTAATTGGGGATTCCGTGCCGGGTTGCGAAAGCCTGGGCATGCCCTGCGGTCGGCGACATCACAGCTAAAACGGACGCGTTCGGCACCTTCTTGAGCGCTTCCGCATGGATGGTCGTGATGAACTGAGAGCCGACGAGTCCGATCCCCACGCTCTTTAGCCATGTGCCCAAGTTGACTTCCTAAGACGTTTGAGCTTGATCAAACACGGATAGACCGGCGACAAAGTCGCCGGCAGCACTCCACTTCGTCGCGCAGAAATTGCCGTTGTGTGCGTCTATCTGACCCTAAGCGCTTCAAGGCTCGGACCAAGCCCTACCGATTTTCTTGAAGCGCACATCGCCTTTGTAGTTCCCGGGTATCAGGAGGAACCTCAGCTCTTGCGTCGCGCCAATCTCCGAGCGGTAGTAACCGATCAGGGTCAGCTCTTTAAACATATGGAAAAAGTTCTCATGTGCGGCTCCAGCGCCTCGGGCCTCTATCGATTCAGTCTCAAGTTCCTTCAGGATCTGCACCTGAGCTTCCACACCGCTAGTCAGAAAGTCAGAACCACGAGCTTTTGCACGCACTTCCAGATTATCAAGACCGACGAGAAAGTGCTTCCGTTCCGCTTCGGTGTAGATGGAAGTCAGCATTCCGTCAATAAACCGGTTCACCCCGGCAGCTCGCGCCCCAGGGGTATCGGTCGTGGGGATAATCAGCTCGGCCATCGTGGCGACTATCTCGTCTTGCACGGGAGTCAGCGTTTGCGGAACATACGAGCCTTTCTTGGCCGGCTCGAACCCCGCAAGAGCTCCCCTCATGGCCGAGGCGGACAACGTACCGCCCATCATCAGCGCCATTCGTTCGAGTAGTTCGCGTCTGTTCATAACTGGATACCTATAGGTTTTGCCGTTTGAGCTCCTGAAACGGCAAAGTCGCGCGTCCGCTCGGTCAGCGCCTCGTCTCCTCCGCGCTGAGGCGAGCATACGGCACTACTCTCGCCGGTGATTGATTAGTTTTTGAATACGCAGGTCCCGCTCCCTCAAGAAAGTTCTGCACCACCTGTCCGAGCGCGCACGCCGACACCTGCGCTTGGTGCGGTGGCGCGGCACATTGGTTACTGTCTTCTGGCGACAGACAGAGCCGCTATGATGTCGTCACGTACTTTTGACTGAGGACTGAGCCGTGGTCGCGGCTCAGCAAACCACGGATTGCGGCAATATGTCCGCTGGTGGCAAGAATCACAATGGCGTCACGCCGGCTTTTGCGACCTTTTCTGCTGAATCGTTTGGTCATTTGGCTCATTTTTGTCGAGAGTGCCAGAGCGAGTGGGGCTTTGCGGGATCTTGCTCTCTGGGATTGCCCCTTTCAGGAGCTCAGCACTACCGCTGTAGCTGTGCTCGCGGCACAGCGCTGCATGGATGACGACGCCGGCAGACGCCTTCGCCGTCCCAGCACAACCAGCGCTCGATGCACGTCCGCGGAGGAGATCGTCGAGCGGGCGGGTCGGGCGCTGCCGCTGGCGGCGGCGATCTCGGCAACGGTCGCCAACGGTGCCTGCGGATCGAGCCAGCCCATTCGAGCCGCTACTGCCCGAAAGGACGGCGCCTTAGGCTGGCCCATAAGGCGGCTCCGCGCGTTCTCACTCTCGGAGTCTCCCTGGCGGAGCTGCACCAGGACCTGTCGGTACTGAAACATTTCGATCCCCCGTCGGTCCATCGCCTCGCTCCCCCGAACCAAAAAGGCCCAAGGGTAACGGCGACGGTGCCGTCGTCAGAACCGAGATACCCGTGCTGAGGAACTCTAGAAGTGGGTCCGATATGCGGAAAACGAACTGGCGCCTATATACCGAAAATCCGGTGGCTCCTAGATGCCGAAAGTTGACACTTCGAACACTTCGAACACGAGCTGCGGCTCAGTGTCCAAGCAGGCGGCAAGAGGCCGTGCCCTGCTCGGCAGATACTCGATGACCCGATCGTGATCGCACTCGACGCCGAGGTACATGGCGAGCGACCGGATTGAGTTCGGATTCGTAAGCGGGCAGGAACTCGTCGCTTGCAGGGCCTTGAGTAACTCGACGATCCGCAGGCTGCAGGTCGTACCGTTGTAGAGTCGAAAGTAAAAACACCAGATGGACACCCCGGCGATCACCGAGAGTTGTTTCCAGCTGAAGCTGTACTGGAGAATCGGCGCCTGGCCCTTGGGGGGCCAGGTGCACGCGCGACAAAGTCGCTCCGACGGTCCCGACTCATCGATGAAGACGATGATTCGGCCTTGTCACGCAGTTATTTTTTAGCGCTGGCCACCTCTTCTCTCTCCGCGTGGCGATCGCCGCCTCGTCGCGCTCGCTAGCGCGGCCATTCGGTCGCTGCACACTCCAGCCCGCTGTTGCAGCATCCGCCATACCGAGGACTGCGATAGCTCGACGCCGAAGCGCTCCTTCATCACCTTGCCGATGCGCGGCAGCGTCCGCAGCTCCGTAGCAAAGCCGGCCGCCATCGCACCGACCTCGAGTATCGGGATCAACTCGGCGCGCTACGCATCGTCGAGCTCCCCGGCCGGCCGAAGCGCTCCGGACTTCTCAGCGCGTCCAGACCGTTCTGCTGTCTGACTTTCTCCCACCGCGCCACCGAAGTACGCGTCACGCCAACCCGTCGGGTGACCTCGGCTTGCTTTACGCCCGAGCTCAGTAGCCGTGCCGCACGTTGGCGACGGGGCTCCAGCTCGAGCAATCGCTGTTCGTTGTTCATCGCTCCCTCGAATGAACACATCCGAGGTCCTTGGACAGCAAGTGATGAGGAAAGTGACTGGTCCCTGGCGATGCTGCGTTTGCATCAAGCTGCTCTGGAGAGTTCTGCGAGCCGACACGAGCGGGCGATCGCGATCTGATAGCGCTCGCGCATTCAGCGGGCGAAATCCCAGCGCCGAGTCGGGTTTGGAGCTTTTTCTTGGACAACTTCTCCGAGAACGTGCAGGTCGAGTGTAAGTTCGGCGACCAGGTGCTTAGGGCCGGACAATCTCATCTCGCTCGAAGGCTGCCGCAGCTCCTTGACCTCCGTAAGGCCCAGGTTCCCCGTAGCACTTCTTCCAGATGTAGAAGCTCACCGCACTGCATTCGAGCTGTCGACACACGGCAGGTGTACCCGCCTCAACCTGCCTCAGCGCATAGATAATCCGCTGTTCGGTGAATCTCGATCTCATCATCGTCCTCTTCTCCCTTCGTGGAGGACTCAGAAGGCACGAGTGCGTAACAAAACCAGGGACGAGGTCAGGGAGAACCTAAACCGATTACGTACACCCGCCACGTTACTTCTCCAATTTGTCGCCCCTCCGCTTCTGCTTTCCAAGCGACCTCGTACCATCCAGGCTTGCTCGTGGGGGGAACCGTCAGCACCCGGTAAACAGGGTACGCGCTGTTCGCCGAGAGTGGAAAAATCGAATACCGCGCCTTCTCCACCCATCCATCCGGCAACACAGCCCTCAGCGTCACCTTCTGTGCGGTTCCCGTGTCGTTGCGAACGACCAGGGGCATCTCATTGGTACCTCCTGGACCAATGCTGATTTCTGGAGTCGGCAGGAGATCCGCCAGTCTGTCTAAGGCGTGTGCCTTCCAGAACACGCGGTAGAACTCCCACGGGCCGCCGAGCTCGAGCGAGACTCCGCGACGCGTCTCCGCCGGAACCCCCGGGGGAGGCACGAAGGCGATCGGAGCTGAGTTTATTCGCTCAAATATATCCCCGGTCGCCGTGCCGCCTACAAGGGACTTGCCCAATACAAAGCGATTCGGAGTTTCAAAAGCCTTGAAGTCTCCCTGCATCAGGGCTTCCTTACCGATCGCCCCTTCTTGCGTAAGGTAGAAACTTGTTTCCTCCGCACTGAGCTGAGCATACGGCACCCCTTTTGCCGGCGAGACATCCGTGTTTGAGTACGCAGGCCCCGCCCCCCCCTCCAGAAAGTTCTTCCGATAAGGAGAGGGGATGAGCCGTTTAGGCTGCCAGTAACCGGCATAGTCAAAGGCATCGGAAAAGTAGTAAATCTTCTTCGGCTGCCACGGATGTAAACCCTCCGGATCGCGACCGTCACCCTTAGCGCTCGTAACCTGTTCGGCAAATGCGCTAGGATCACCGGCGAGATCAAACGCCTCGCTCGCGATAACCGATGCCGCCTGATGGTCGGCATGGTTTTCCCCTGCAACCGGCAGAGGCAACCAAGTGATAATGACTTCAGGACGTGTCAGACGAACCAATCGCACGACTTGACCGAGGATCGAACCGTGATTTATGTACGCAAGCGCGCCCACAACATTCCCCGAAAGACCATCAAGCGCGTCCTGGAACCACACGTTCGTGACACCGAAGGATCCCATGGCTCGTCGCGCTTCGATCTCGCGCTCTGCACCAAGAGCGTTTCCCAAGGCACTTCCCACCGCATTACCACCAGCATCCCCTCGGGTCGTATAGATGACGGCGACCCGTCGATGTTCGTCAAAAATCTCACGAGCTAGGTAACCGGCAATCGCAGTGTCATCGTCCGGGTGAGCGACGATAAGAAGGATGTCAGCTTTATAGCGCTCATCAGATCGAGGATACTCCGGCGCAGTCATCGGTTTGGATGCCTCCGCCGCAAACGCGAACAAGGAAGAAAGCAGCCACATAGCTCGGAGTGGCCGCTCCGCAAAGGCTCGCGCCGACCAGACGTGCTTCATCCTAAATCGCCTTCTGCAGCCGCGATTCGGCTGCTCGCAATATGTCTGCGGGCGGCGGAAATCACAATGAGGCGATGGCCACTCACACGACCGTTTCGGTCGAATCGTTTGCCTAATAGGATAACTTTCGTCCAGTGCCGCAGAGCAAGTGTCGGGCGCCCGTAGCTCAATGCGCCAATGGTCGCGTAGATGGAGATCGGCGCGCTCACGGTGGAGCGTGATTTTTTATCCAAAGCGCTCGGGAAGTTCCCCCCGGCCTGAGCGGCAAACGATGATCGATCGGGGGAGCAAGTTTCCCGTGAAGCGCCAGGCGGAACTTTTGGATCTGTGGCGCTCGAGCGTGTACTACACCCCGCGCCCGGTATCGCAACGAGATCTGGCACTGAGGCAAGCAATAAAACGATGGCGGCCCCAGCCAAGCTCAACACGATATCGGGGTCATAGTACCCGGAACTTCAGCGAATTGGGTTGTTACAAGTTTTGCCGCTTCAGCTCCTGAACAGCAAAATCGCAAGCGCGAGCTGTCAGGGCCATGTACGTGATGGAGGGGTTTTGGCATGGCGATGATGTCATGCAGGCGCCGTCAGTCACGAACAGGTTGGGGATATCGTGACACTGGTTGTGCGCGTTGAGCACGGAGGTCTTCGGGTCGCGCCCCATGCGAGCCGTTCCCATTTCGTGGATGCCTAATCCCGGGCAGGCCTCTGTCCCGCCCCGTACGTAGCGGTCAAAGCTACGCACCTTCTTTCCTCCGCAAGCCTCCAACATCTCCGCGGTCGATTGCGCAACGTCCTTGCGCATCGCTAGCTCGTTCTCGCCCCACTCACAGTTGAACGCCAACTCGGGGATCCCGAACGAATCCACCCGAGTGTCATGCAGACGAACGTGATTTTCATATCTCGGGAGAGTCTCGCCGAACCCATTGAAAGCCACCGTCCAGGGACCGGGATCGCGCAGGCTCTTCTTCAGCTCAGCACCAAAGCCAGGCAGTTCGATTCCACGATCCCAGTTTGGTCGCCCGCTGTCCCCCTCCAGCCCGTAACCACGGCGAAAGTCAGAACGCCGGGTCTGGGGCGAGATATTTCGATAGCGAGGTACATAGCAGCCAATCGGTCGATGACCGTAGTAGTAGTGCTCCTCGAATCCGGGCATCTCTGCAGTGCTACCAACCTTAAAATGATGATCCATCAGGTAGTGCCCCAGCACCCCACTCGAGTTACCAAGCCCAGTCGGAAATCGACGCGATTTCGAGTTCAGCAGGATATGAGTAGAACCAAGGGTCGAGGCACAGAGAAAGATCACGCGTGCGCTGTATTCCACCATTTCCCGCGTGCGGGCATCGATCACTCTCACGCCACTGGCACGGTCGCGCTGTTCGTCGTAGATGACGCTGTGCACCACGCTGTCGGGCAGCAGCGTCAGGTTGCCAGTCGCTTGCGCGGCCGGAAGGGTCGAGCTGAGGCTGGAGAAGTAGGAACCTGTAGAGCATCCCCGTTCGCACGGGCCACAATAGTGGCATGGCAGCCGATCCCCGATCGGCTCGGTTAGCACCGCTGCCCGGGCGATTGTCAGATAGCGTTCCGGATAGCGGGCATGGATGCGCTCCCGCAACACTCGCTCAACGGCCGTCAACTCGATGGGCTTCTGAAAGACTCCGTCTGGGAGATGCGCCAGGCCGAGGGGCTCACCGCTGATGCCTGCAAAGCGCTCTACGTAGTCGTACCACGGCTGGATATCGGCATAGCGAATTGGCCAATCGACACCGATCCCTTCGCGGGCGTTCGCTTCGAAATCCAGATCGCTCAAGCGGAAGCAATATCGTCCCCACATCAGCGACTTGCCGCCCACCTGATCGCCGCGTATCCACGTGAAGGGCTTCTCTTCGATGTAGGGACTCTTCGAGTCTCTGAAGAAGAAATGCAGAATCGTGTCATCAAGGAAGCCCGTGCGGTCCTGAATAAAATAGTCCCTTTCGAGTAACTCGTGATTGAGGTAGCCGAGGTGCTCAAAAGCCCACGGCGGGCGGTGCTCCGTAATGTAGTCCTTACCGTGCACGATGCTGCGCCCACGTTCAAGGACAAGGGTTCTCAACCCCCTCTCAGTAAGTTCCTTCGCCGCCCAGCCGCCCGAGATCCCTGAACCCACAACGATGGCATCGTATGCTCTGGATATGGGGGTCGGGGTAGCATTCATAGGGAGGACCATTACCTGCTAACTTGCACCCTGCAGTGGCTCAGCGGATCAACTACGCCCGGCTGCAGACGGACGCGCTAGTCGGTCGGATAACTGGGATCGATCTCGGTCTGGGCGAGCGTGCGGGCGGGTTCTACGAGAACATTCATTCCGTACCTCCTCTGGCCATCTTGCCCACTACTCATAAAGCACTCTGCTCTCCGAGTTTAGGCCGACGTTGGAGCCGAATGTGATCGTGCACGACCCGCGATCAGCGCAAAATTGTACTACAGAGAGGTGGCGACAACCGAAAGGGCAGCTTGCTATCGTTGTATTGTGTGGGCGGCTCGAATTGGCGGAGCAAACTGCGAACTCGGAGCTGTATACTCGGTTCTTCACCAGCTCCGTCTGTAGGCATGCAATCCCAGTCCGCCTCGACAAAAATGATCCGCTAGCGACAACTGGTTGGGCAAAAACGGTCACGTAAGCAACCATAACCTGTTGTGATTTTGGCTGCTCGCAGACATATTCGCCGAAGCGCTGCGCGCCCCAAGGAGGTTGACAGACATGACTCTCTTTCCCGTTCCTGAGTTCGACCCAATATCTAGTCTGCTCGTACCCTGTCAACGCTGCGCCTTCGACCTCGCGGTCGCCGACGCATGACTCATGACCTTCGTCCGTGGTTGGTCGTTCAATGTCTGACACCTGCAGTCACAACACCTTGTCGGCCGATTTGACTGGGGCACGGAGTCCCCGATTCAGGCCGGGATCAGACCGCTGTACTTCGGCATCGCTGCCTTTGCGCCGCTCGGGGCGCCGAACACGCGCGCGCAGACCTCGATCGATCCGCGATATACAATCTACGACCGTCGCCGGCCCCAACCGTCGGTGGTCGATCCAGGGAACGCGAGCTCGCAGGCAAGCCCCGCCCGGCCGCATTAGGACGCCAGTGTTTTGTGCGGCGGCAAGGACCTCGGCCGCTGCTTGATGCACATGCAGAAACTCGTGGCGCGGCGTTTTGGCGAGCAATGTAGAGACCCAAGTGAAGATTTTTAAAGAACTGAAGGTCGAACCATTAGCGGTGCGCGCTACCAGGCCGCCGATGCCGCTCGGGTGATCGTAATGATATGCACCGGATGAGGCAGCCCTGCGTGAAAAGTCAAACATTAACGCGAAGGCATTTTGTGGTTTGGACGGGCTTGATTGTTGGAGCACGCCTCTGCCCAAGCTTTGGAACAGAGCCGGACGATGTCGATCCGCAACCCTATTTCGCGAGTGTGAAGCGCGTGCTTGAAGAACTGGAGAAACTAGGCGCGCCAGTGGATTCGGCGGACGCGCAACAAATCGCCTTGCTCGCTACCCGGAATGACCGTTCGGCTGTGCAGGCAACGGAAGCGGTTTTACGGCGTTATACGCTCGCCAATTTCAGCATCGCTTCCGATAGCTCTCTGCGCGTCATGCCAGGCGATGCGCCCAGGACGCTTGTTGAGCAAGGATGGCGAATATTTCTGGTCCGTGTGGACAATGGCGCTCGAAACACGGGCAAATTAGCACTCGTCACTTATGGTGGTGTGAGCCATTGGCTCGAATTCGTCGAAAACGCTACTCCTGGGAGAATGAGTGATCACACCAATGCCCCACGCGCCCTTCGGCTAGATACTCTCAATTATGGACCGATGATTGAGTCGCTTTGGTTGACGGCGAAGTTCGATTCTCGTGAATCGCTATCAGGAATTCCAATCGAATATCGCACAGTTGAGCTTTTCAGTCGCGATCGCGGGCGCCGCAAAGCTCGGTTGCAATTCGGCATGAGTGATGGCCGCGCCCAGAAATGGTTTGAGTTTACTTGCGTGCCGACCAACGATGTAACGCTCGGCGTCACTGACGCTAATGATACTAGTTGCGTTGCTTCCCTTACGATCAAGGACAAGATCGGCAGGGTTTATCCGCCGCAAGCCATGCGGATTGCACCTGACATGGCGTTCCAACCGCAAATTTATCGTGGGGACGGCGAAAGTGTGCGGCTGCCGGACGGTGAGTACACGGTAGAGAGCCGACGAGGTCCGGAGTATCTGGAGGGCACTCAAGTCGTGGTTGTCGACGATCGCCATCGGGAGATACGTGTAAAGCTTGATCGATGGATCGATCCGTCTGAATGGGGGTGGTACTCGGGCGATACTCATATTCATGCATCAGGGTGTGCCCACTATCAGGTCCCCACCGAAGGTGTCTCGCCCGAGACGATGATCCGGCAGATACGGGGCGAAGGTTTGTCAATTGGTGAAATACTCACCTGGGGGCCGAGCTGGTACTACCAGAAGCAATTCTTCAAGGGACGTGCCGAGAGTCCCCCAGCTGCGCTCGAGCACCCGGAGTTGCAAGCTGCAAACCATGTGACTTTACAGCCTCATCCGACGGCCGAAGACTCTGAAAGTACTTTGCGGTACGACGTAGAGATATCGTGTTTCCCATCCAGCCATGCTGGACATCTGGTGCTTCTGCGCCTCAAAGAGCAGGACTATCCGGGCACCAAACTCATTGAAGACTGGCCGTCTTGGAATCTACCGATCTTGAAGTGGGCCAGGGCACAGGGCGCAGTCGCCGGATATGCCCACTGTGGTGATGGCATGCAGGTTGATTCGACAGAGCTGCCAAACTATGAGATACCGCCGATGGATGGAATCGGAACACAGGAAGCCATCATCGACGCCACTCACGGCATGGTTGATTTCCTCTCGGGGTGCGATACGAGTCCGTTAGCCGAGCTCAATGCCTGGTATCACATGCTCAACTGTGGCTTCCGTATGGCCATGCTCGGAGAGTCGGACTATCCATGCATCAGCGACGATCGCCTGGGTGTCGGTCGCAGTTACGTTCGCCTCAGCGCACGTCCTGTGGATGACAGAGGTTACGAAGCTTGGATTCAAGGACTCAAGGACGGGCGGCTTTACTGCGGGGATGGGCGAAGTCACTTTCTCGAGTTTCGGGTGAATGGCCATCACACTGGAGGGGCTGAAGTTACGCTGACAAACCCAGCACGGGTGCAGGTGGAGGCGCTTGTGGCCGGCCGACTGAAACCGATGCCGAGCAACGTCCCTATCCCTAGAGCGACACCCGCTGATTGGGATTGGAATATCGAATTCGCACGTATCGGACACACTCGCGAAGTAGCCGTAGAGCTGATTGTTAACGGCGCCGCGACTGAACGCGCGACACTGCTGGCGGATGGGGCACCTCGAATCATCAAGTTCAGGACCTTTATCGTCCGTAGTTCGTGGATCGCCCTGCGGATCCTGCCTTCGGCTCATACGCACCCCCTTTTTGTCACGGTTGAAAATAAGCCCATTCGTGCCTCGAGGCGCAGTGCGCAGTGGTGTCGTGCGTGTGTCGACAAGGTGTGGGAGGTCAAGTCTCCTTTCATGCGGGACAGTGAACGCGCGTCGGCAGCGGAGGCCTTTGAACACGCGCGCAACACGTACGACAGGATCACCGGCGAGTGTGAGTTAGACTGATGTGTCGAACTTTGATCGGCACCGTAGCCGTAACATATTTTGTGCCCCACACCATTTAATTTGCCAATTAGATCCTATCCAACGCTCTAGGGGACGGCGGAGCTGACGAAGCAACAGACGCTGAGCGGATTTGAAAAGTTTGGGAAAACAACGCGTCGCGCAATTTCTGGCGGAGATGGATCGGATCATTCCGCGGGCGCAGCCTGACTGCTGCAGTGGAGTCGGGTCGCCGATGAACATGAAGCGCGTGCGGCGCCTTTACCGACTTTGGGAGACCTGAGGGGTGCCATTCCCCGATCATCTCTGACGAAAGAGCTACGCGTGGCACACCCCTCGAGAGTTTCCGCACCAAGGCGTGGAACCTTTCTAGCTGAAAGAGAAGCGTTAAAAAAGTTGTTGCAACACTGACGAAGTGTAACGCTTTCTGTCGACGGGACTACCCACCGAGCGTGATTTGTGCTGTTCCGAAAGCGCGAGTCGACCACACTGGACGCCACTGTAGGGGATACACTCCTGTCGGGGCATGCGGTTTCACAGTACGGGCCTGACATTACAATTTCGACAACATGAGCGAGAAGAATGGGCGAGCCATCTACCTCGGCGTGGACGGCGGCGGCACCAAGACTGCCCTGGCGGTTATCGATTCCGAGGGCACCATCCGGGGTACGCACGTCGCCCCAGGAACCTATTATGTGAGTCTCGGACTGGAGGCACTTGGCGACCTACTCTCTACGGCGGTAAAGGCGACTCTGAATGAGACACAGTTGACGGCCGGTGATGTGGACTTCGCATTCTTTGGACTCTGTGGCCATGGCGAGGACAGCGCACTCCTCGCTGCATTGAATCGAGTGCCCGAGCAATGTCTGCCGGCCGGCAAGTTTTTATGCGGCAACGACATGATCTGCGGGTGGGCAGGATCTCTCGGGTGTCGCGATGGCATCAATGTAGTGGCAGGCACTGGTTCTATTTGCTATGGCGAGCGCTACGGGATCACGGTCCGCAGTGGTGGCTGGGGCGAGATCTTCGGCGATGAAGGCTCGGGTTACTGGATCGCCGTACGGGCTCTGAATCTTTTTGCGCGGGTTAGCGATGGCAGGCTTCCGACTGGGCCGCTGCACGCACTCATTAAGCAACGACTGCAAGTTACTCACGACCTGGATCTATGCGCTCACGTCTATACGCGGCTCAAGGGCGATCGTGCCCACATCGCGCAACTGTGCCGCATCGTATTCGAAGCTTCGGCATCGGGAGATCCACAGGCAACACTCATCCTGTCGCAGGCCGCGGAGGAATTGGTACAAATGGTCGACGCCACCCGCTGTCGGCTCGGCTTTGAACTGGACGAGACGATCCCGGTATCTTGCTCGGGAGGTCTGTTTGCAGACCCCAGCCGGGTTCTGCTGGATCATCTCCAGGTGAAACTGCAAGCGCAGAACGCTCGCTACCAGTTCCGCGAATCAGCCTTCCCGCCGGCGGTAGGCGCAGCTCTGTATGCGGCGAAATGCGATGCAAACTCCTTGTCGGATGCGGCACTCGTACAGTTACGGGAGCAAATTAGATTCGCGACACGCCCTCACCGTTTGTAACGAATCGCCTATGCGCTGGCTGACACGAGAGGCTCGCTGGTGTTGAGAACACGAATCCTTCGGCTGCTGATCGGACTGTGCCTCTCGGCTCCCGCGCTCAGCTTCGCCGCACCCGCTGCGACAACCTCGACGAGCAGCGCGTTGCGCCGCAACCGTCGTCTGTGCCGACCGCGACTCGGTCACCGTGATCTCACCAAGCTTCTCGTCCGCGCCGCCAGGCGGTGGCACCTTCGAGCCGATGACGTACACCAGCGGCTCACCACCCGAATCCCTCCAGGCGTCCTCGGCCAGCGCGCAGAGTCTTGCGCTCCGTTCTGCGATTAGCTCATCCGACAGGTTGCTTGCATCGTCGCGACAGGCCATCGAGCAGTCGAGATGGGTCTTGCGGAAGTCCGCCCGCACGTACTCAGCGGTCATGACACCGGCCCGCTTGAGTGCTTCACGCGCAGGCAGCCTCTGCCAGCAGTTGGGGCCGAGGTGATCGCTGCCGAGGAGCACCCGCTCCCGAGGCAGCGCGATCACATCCGCGAGGCTCCACACGAGGTCGCGAAAGTCCCTAGGCCGCAGTCCGGTATAGCCACCCTCCTGATTTACCTGGTTAGTGCTTCGATCAACGCCGGACCGCCGCTCGCCTGCGCGTGCTCCAGGGCCGCCCGCAGAACGAGCGGATGCGCCGAGCACACTAATATATACCGACCACCTGTCCTGCACGGTGACGCCGGGCGAGCTCGAGCAACGCCCTCATGTGCGCGCAGGCCCGATCGCGAGGAGCACTGCGGTTGCGAAGGACGAGCACGATGCCGAAATCTTGAGTGGCTGCGGCCCGAGACCGAAGAGAGCGAGCGTAATCAGCGCGGTGCTAAGCGGCGCATCGGCGTTGGTATCTTAAATCGGGAGCTGAACATTGAACCGCCATGTTCGACGGGCGTACGAATTTGGCATCCGCAATGTTGATCCACACCGATTCGCGCTTTAAGGTCCTCTAGCACGGCTTAGCGGTGCGACAATTGAGACGGGATACACTCCTCCGTCCTTGGTGGCGCGCAGGATGATGTTGCTTTCGACGCGTTCAACAGGCAATGATGGATCGTTGACCCAGCTGTCGATCAATCGTTGGTATGCCTCAAGATCTGGGCACACGATCTTGATGATGTAGTCGAACACTCCGCTGATCTCGAAGCATTCGACTACTTCGGGGCAATTGCGGATACGCTGCTCGAAACGAGCGCGGATTCCTCGACCTTGTTTGGTGACGACCTGCGCAACGACCGCCACCACGCTAACGAGGCGCCGAAGGTCCACTCGAGTGGTGTAGCCGAGCACGATGTGGGTACGCTCGAGGCGTCGAACACGCTGCAGGCAGGGGCGGGGCGAGAGACCAACAAGTTCAGAAAGACGCTGAAATGTGATACGACCGTCGCGCTGCAACTCCGAAAGGATACGCAGATCAATCTCGTCGAGTCTTTTGGCAGGCGGGGGCTTGCTCGCCGGCTGCAACGCAGCATCCGATGAACCGACTCGCCGCACATCTCGCACTGCGAGCATCGCAGACCGGCACATCAGTTCTGGGATCGCCATCGATGCTCCTACTCAGGTGTGTTGTGGGTGAGGCATGCGAGCGCGGCTATCGTCACCTGTGCCGTACGCCGCGAAGGCTAGAACTCCCCAATCAGCCCATCGAGATTGAGTTCCGCAGAGGGGTTGCCCGATTTCCAATGCTAGTGCCGAATTCTTTCCAAGCCACAGGATTCGCCCGAGGACAGGCGACTCCTACCGTTTGCGTAGTGGGACAAAAGGCTGGACCCCGATTTTGCACCGCCCGAACGCGGATCTTGGCGCCTTTTCCATCTACCTTATCCTCAGCCCAAAGATAGGATGCACCATACCGGCGTGTCAATATTAAAACCACTGGATGTGTATATAATTGGCAATGGCTAAGACTTTGGACTCGCGTCTTAGTAGGGGTCTTGAGTCCGTACCGGCTCAGACCGTGTCGCGCACCGGCCTTTGGGGCGTATCTCGGAGATCTTAGCGAGAATGGTCAGTCGGGGTACCACCCAGCAGTCAAGTGCTCCTTACAACCGGCGCATCGTTCTCGATGTGATCCGACGTCAGGGATCGGTCTCACGCAAAGAAATCGTCGATGCGGTCTCCCTGAGCCCACAGACCGTGGTCAATATTACACGTGATCTCGAATCGATCGGCCTCATTGTTTCACGCAAGCTCAAGGGCGCGAGATCTCGGGGTCAGCCGCCGATCGCCTTCGAGCTGAATCCCTACGGCGGGAGCTCTATCGGCATCAGCTTTGAGCCTGGGGGAGCGTCGGCTGCGCTGGTCAACTTGGTGGGCGATGTGATCAGGAAACAGGAAGTCGAGTTTGACGTGCGCAAGGAACGCCAAGTGTTGGCGTGCATGTTGAACCTCGTGAAGGACCTGGTCGGGGGGGCATCGGGTGAGCGCCCCTGGGGGGTGGGGATCGCGCTGCCGGGACCACTGGTGGGCACGGACATCAGCTTCCTTGGACCCACGACACTTGAGGGTTGGAAAGATCTGACGATTCTCGATGAACTTCAGGACCTGACTGGCCTTCACGTCAATTACAGCGTGGACAGCGTAGCGGGAGCGCTCGGTGAAGCACTGTTCGGCGTCGCCAAGGGGCTGGACAATTTTTATTACCTAAACCTGAGCGCGGGTCTTGGAGGCGTGCTGGTCGTTAATCGATCCGCTTACAAGGGCGCCAACGGTAACGCCACGGAAGTGGGACACATTCCGGTCGTTCCGGACGGCAAACCGTGCTACTGCGGCAACCGTGGCTGCCTCGAACGGTATCTATCATTGCATTCACTTTCCGAGGAACTCGGTGTTCGCGATCTGCACATCGTTGATTTGCCCGGTCATGGGAGGGAAACGCTGGCAAGAATGCTTGCGGCGGGCGATGCTCCGCTGCTCGCCTGGTGCCGCCAAGCCGCAGAGCGCCTGCGAGACGCCATTTGCATCATCGAGAACACGCTGGACCCACGCACGATCGTAATCGGGGGTTCGGCGCCGAAGGTGCTGGTGGAGCACCTCGTCATGCTTGCTCAACCGCTGCACAAATCTGTTCGAGGCGGCGTCGCGCAGCCCGGTGAGCGCATCCTACTTTCCGAACGCCAGGAAGACAGCTCCATCCTGGGCGCCGCGGTTCTACCCATATACGACATGCTTTCGCCTCGCTTTGAGGTGTTGTTGAAGGACAGGCGGCGCGACGTCAAAGTTGCGGGGTTACTGGGGCAGAAGATGAGCAACCGGGCCGAAAGACTTTGAATTAATATTCGCATCCGCTAGGTGTATTTAATGAAAACGAAACACACCCTTTGATTAACTCCGTTCCGTCCAGCGTGAGGAACTCTGAACAAGCGGAGGAACCTCACTCGACGTCCGGGGGATCGTCCGAGGCTCAGTGCGGCCCGAAGTCGAGTCCGAAGAGTCTGTATCTTGCTCAAGCCAAGCGATGCGTCTTGGATAAGCGCCAGCCCTAGACGCATTGACACACCCGCGCTTGTGTGGATAACGAACAAAATGTCTGCTGTGCGCAAGCGCTAGCCGCCCTGTCATGGCCAACCTGCGTTGTCGCCATGGCGTAGAAGCATGAATCGATTCCCGCCCTCGCCTGGCGCACCGCGCAGCGCTCATCGGTCGGCTTGCCGCGGACGTCGCTCTCGATCGCGTAGAGAGCGCCGATCCGATCCAAGGCCTCCTTGGCGATCGGAGACTCGCTCGCCTCGTGATGTCCGAAAAACTTGCGTCTGACGTGCGCCCAGCAGGCCGCTTCCCGGATCCGACCGTTCTCGAAGAGCCGATCGAAGCCAGCGTAACCATCGGCATGCAGCACGCCGGTAAAGTCGGCAAGTGCCTGCGCGGATGCTCGCTCTTGCGATCCGGCGTACTGGAGACCGCGGAGAGGCAGCAGAAGCTCGCTGAGGCGGCCATCGGGAAGCCGAATGAGCAGGTGCAGGGACTGGAGGCGGTGGTAAGGGACCAAATCCGACGCGCCGTTGTGGAAGAGATGAAATCCGTACAGGCGGAGACTCAAAAGGCGGTCGAGGCCCTGCAGAGGGTAAAACGGGCCGCCAATGCGCGCGTGACCCTCTGGACGATTGGTCTCACCGTGATATCGGCAGGCATCGCGCTCTTCGTCGTCTGGTGGGTGCTGCCTACGCGGGCTGAAATCGCAGCACTGCGCACCGAACGAGCTCACGAGCAACGTTGCAGTCCTCAATCAGCGCGGTGCGCGGCGGATCTGCGGCGGTGTGGGACGGGGCGTCTCTGCATTCGGGTGGACAGAAGCGTACTTCCGTACGGTGATCAAAGGGATTACTTCGTCATTCGAGGCTATTGAGTGCGACGCGATCAAACGAAGGGAGTCTTCAGTCTTTCTTTGAAGACGTCTGGAGTTTGGCGCCGCATGAGCGGTGCGCGGATCGTGGAACTACTATGGCCACTTCTACAAACGCGCGCTGCAAAGAGTCTTTGAGAGCTTCGAAGCTGCTCCGGCGCGCTGGGTTCGCCGTAAATACAAGCGGTACGCGCGGCATCTCGGTCGCAGTCTACGGTGGATATGGCGCGTTGCCCGAAGGCAACCAGACCTGTTCGTCCATCGGCGCGCTTATAACCGTGCCGGCGGTTGGGCGATGGGAGCCGTATGACGAGACTGTCACGTACGGTTCTGCCAGAGGCTGGCGGTGAGACTCCGCCCGCCTACTGACCTTCTTTGTGGCCATCACGCCGACCGTGGATTAATAAAGTATATTATAAAGACTAATTGCCGCCCGCAGAAAACGAGAAGGAATGGCAAAGTCACCTACGATGACTCCACGACCAAAGATGCCCGCTCAGGGCTCTCTATGCCGCACCAGGTCGGCCGGCAAACGATTCCTGCTGGGCGCGGCGATCGGCACCGGGGTGGCCGCCAAGGCGGCTGAGCGCGGTGGTGCGGATTTCCTGCTGGCGTTGAACGCCGGCAGGTTCAGAAGCATGGGCATGCCGTCGGCTGCTTGCTTACTCGCGCTGCGCGACGCCAATCGCATGGTGATGGAGTTCGGTCGATCGGAAATATTGACCCAGACTTCATTACCCGTGTTCTTTGGCGCGGCCGCCCTGGGGACTGACCATGTCGACACGTTAATCGAGCAGATTGCCCAAGCAGGCTTTCACGGCGTCACGAATTTCCCGAGCTGCATTTTCCTGGACGGTCGGTATCGCCAATACCTCGAGGCCTCCGGTCTAGGGTTCAGTCGCGAGCTCGCCTTGTTGCAGGCGGCGCGAGCTCGCGGATTATCCACACTGGCATATGTGCACACGCTCGAAGAGGCCAGTGCAGCCGCGGCGAGCGTCGACATCGTCAATCTTGACTTCGGCTGGAACATGGGCGGGCTGCTCGGGGTCCAGAGCTCTGTCGATTTGGACGAAGCGGTCCGCTTGGGTCGGGCAGTCGTCGAGGCTGTCCGCGGTGCCAACGCACAGACGCCCTGTATGATCGAAGGCGGTCCGATAGTGACACCAGAACAAATGGACCAGGTGTGCCGAGTTGCACGGGCGGACGGCTACATCGGCGGGTCCACTATCGACCGAGTGCCTCTCGAGAGCGCGATCGAGATGGCAACGGGTGCCTTTAAGACCATAGGGGCACTACGGCAGCAGATCGAAGCCTTGGAAAGGAAGTTGCATCGCAAGGCCACGGTGGATGCTCTCATCGGCCATAGCGCGGCGATTGAGCGAGCGCGCGAGCAAGTGGCTCAAGCCATGGAGAGCGAGCTTCCGACGCTGATCGTCGGGGAGTCCGGCACCGGGCGGCATGCGCTTGCGAAAGTGATCCACGAAGCGAGCGTGCTTAGGGGACGTGGATTGTTCCACGCGGATTGTCGCGTGCATATAAGGGAGGAGATGGCGCTCCTTCTCTTTGGCTACCAGAGCCAAACCGAGAAGTGTCGGATAGGACTCCTCGAGATTGCGCGCGGGTCCAGTGTAGTCCTCGATAACGTCGAGAGCTTAGATCTGTCGGTTCAGCGTGAATTGTTGCAAGCATTTCAAGCTGGCATGTTCTGGCCTCGTGGGGGCAATGCAGCAGTTCCGCTCGATGTCCGCCTCATTGGGATCAGCAGCAGCTTCTTGGACGAACGAGACGACGGCCGATTCTCGAAGTGGCTCAGTGCACTTCGCGTCGAGCTCCCTCCCCTGCGCGATCACCTCGAGGACTTACCTTTACTGGCCGAATCGCTCCTGCGCAGCACCGGGAAGGACGAACGCAAGAACCTTGCGCCCTCGGCTTACCGCATACTGTTGGGTTATGGCTGGCCGGGCAATCTAGCCGAACTGCGCACAGTGTTGCAGAGCGCAGCCATGAAAGCCCGCAGCCAGATCACCGATGCAGAAGTGGTCCCATTGCTGACGTTTCGCGCTATCAGCGCGAGCGATCGCAAGTCGTTCTCATCGGAGCGTGAGTGGATTCTCGACGGACTTAGGCGGAACCGCTTCCGGCGCACTGAAACTGCTCGATTCTTACGTATCTCCCGGAAGACGCTTTACAACAAGATTCGAGAATACGGGTTGCAGAATATTACATCGACCCACTGAATTTGACTTGCCAGGAAGGCAAGAGCTGACTCGCGACACCGCGGGTATTTTTACCCATTCTTACCCACAGAGCGATCAGCATTTCGCCGTAAGCTTCGACGCTTGGGGGTGAGACGTCTATGCGATCCCTGCAGCAGATGTGCCGGACGGCGAAATCTCGCGGTTTACGTACGGTCGTGCTGGCCATGACAATCCCGATGTTGCTGTTCTTTAGCGCAGCTGCGCTCCCTGATCCAGTCAAGGAGGTTGTGCTAATCGGCGGCACGAAAAGCCATGGCATCGGCGAGCACGACTTCCCCCACGGTATCGTGCTGCTGAAGGAGTTTCTAGACAGGTCTCCTGATTTGGGGAACGTGCGAGTCATAGCGTTCCCCGCCGGATGGCCCGCAGATCCCGGCGCTCTCGATGGCGCCTCTACCCTCGTTTTATATTTCGATGGACTGCAGGGGGGTGATGAGTCTCACCCGCTATTGAATTCTGCGCAGCGTGCGCAGTTCGAGAAACTGATGAAGGACGGCGTTGGAGTCGTTGCGCTTCATCAGACCTCAACAGTGCCGGCGCGAGAAGAACGGGGGAGCCCTTGAATCGGCCCGAGAAGCAGAGCTTCGTCGCCCGCATGGCGGGTGAGTATGGGGGCCGGCTGCGGCGCTTTCTGCGGCTGAATCTCGCCAATCCCTCAGACGTGCCGGATCTCGCCCAGGAAGTTTTCATGCGCCTCATGCGCGTCCAGAATTATGAGGATATCCGCAGCCCCGAGGCCTATCTCTTCACCATCGCGAGTCACGTCGTCCAGCAGCATGAGCAAAAGCGTGCGCCGCCGGCCGAATCCATCGAAATCTCGGAGCTCTTTGCGGGACTCCAGCTAAGCTCCGCGGAAGATCCGAGTGCCACAGTGGAGATCGAGCAGCGCCTCCGCGAACTCGAACTCGCGCTCGATCAACTGCCACCCCGCATCGCCCTGACCCTGCTGATGCATCGGCTGGCCGGCAAGTCCATTCGTGAGATCGCAAGCGAGCTCGACATCGCACAGATCACCGTGAAGAAGTACCTCGCGCGGGCGCTTCTGCATTGTCGCGACATCTGCGAGCAGCGAAGGAACCGCTGACATGAGCACCGATACGGGAAGGACAGGCGGGAATCGCCAGACCCTCGAGGAGGCAAGCGCCTGGTTCGTCGAGTTTCGTCTGGGCGAGGTCGACTCCGCCACGCGACGTCGATTCCTCGGCTGGCTCAGGCGCTCGCCCGAGCATATTCGCGCATACCTGGAGATCTCCGGGGCGTACGCGCGGTTACCGACGTCCGGCTCTGTGAACGAGGCCGAGATGGCCCGTCTCATCGAGCATGCGCGATCGCGCAACAACCTCGCCAGCTTCGCTACAGATAGCGAGAGCATCCCATGCCCGGGGGTGGCGCAGATCGGATCGGTGGGGTGGGGGAGGCCCTGGCGTGTGACGCGGCTCGCAGCGGCTGTGGCCGCGATCGGCATCATCGTGGCCTTGGGCGTCTGGTTCACCCTCCGGCACGCACCGACCTATGAGACACAGACCGCCGAGGAGCGCACGATCACTCTCGAGGATGGCTCGACGCTTCAGCTCAACGCGCGTACGAGGGTGCGCGTGCACTTCAGCGATGCCCGGCGCGATGTGGAGTTAGTTCAGGGGCAGGCCTTGTTCAAGGTCGCCAAGGATGCGCAACGGCCCTTCATTGTCACAAGTGGCGGTGCTGTCATTCGGGCCGTCGGGACTCAGTTCGACGTCGACCGCGAGGCCTCGGGCACGACGGTCACCGTGCTCGAGGGGCGCGTCAACGTGGCATCACAGGCGCAGACGTTCCGCTTATCCGCCAATGGGTTACCGGCTGCGCCGCGAGAGCTCGAGCTGTCCGCTGGTGAGCAGGTAATCGTAACGCCTGCCGCGCTTGAGAAGTCACCCCACCCCAACGCTGCCGCCGCGACTGCTTGGACGCGGGGTCGGCTCGAGTTCTATGAGACGCCGCTCAGTGAGGCCGTGATGGAATTCAACCGCTATAGTCGCCGCCCCCTGGTGATCGTCTCGCCCGAACTCGAAAGCTTGCACATCAACGGCGTCTATTCGCTCACCGATAACGCTTCGGGCCTTTTACTCTTCCTGCGCCACCAACCCGACATTCATGTCGACGAAACGGAGACGGATATTCGTATCATGCAAAGGTGAACACCTCTCTCACTGCGTATACCTTTTTCGCCCCGAATCGCTCTACACCCCCCATCAGCCTGGCGTTCGCTAAGACGCGGGCGGTGCGAATTCTGACAGCTCGGGAGGTGTGGCGAGTCATGCGAATTACTTTTGGAGCGGCGCTTGCAAGCTTACTTCTGATCACCCTCTCCGCCGCGGGTGAAGCACGCGCGGCGATACGCAAACACACCGACATTCCGCCGCAGCCTTTGGCACAGGCGCTCACCATGCTTGCGAAGGAGCGCAACTTCGAGGTGCTGTATCGATCGAATCTCGTACGCGATGTGCGCACCGAGGGCGCAGTAGGTGAACTCACGGCCGAGGAAGCCCTGAGGAGACTCTTGAGTGGCACGGCCCTCACTTACCGGTTCCTGAGCGAGGACACGGTGACGATCGTGTCTACCGCGTCCGCCGCAGGGGTGGGCGAGACGGCACAGGCCGGTAAAGCGGATGGGCCTGACAACGTGGAGAGGAAAGGCCAGAGGTCCTTCTGGGATCGGTTTCAGCTGGCTCAGGTGGATCAGGGACAAGCTGCGGCCGCCGGCGTCGCGTTAGCCCAGAGCTCTTCGAGCCAGAACGAGACGAATCAACCCAATCTCGAGCTTCAGGAAGTTATCGTAACCGCCCGTCGACGAGAAGAGTCAGTACAGCATGTCCCCATCAGTATTTCGGCTTTGTCAACGGAGACTTTGGAAGACCTGAACATTCAAACTTTCCGTGACATCGCGTCGGTAGTACCGGGAATTTCGTTGCTTCCGCCGAGTCCGGTCAATCAAGACGGCGGTGACATCGCTGTTCGTGGGATCTATCGCGAAGGCGGACCTGCTCCTACCACTCAAATCTACATTGATGACACGCCAATTTCGATCCGTACGCTTTCCGCAGCACCCTCAGCGACCCCCCTTCCGTACATATTTGACCTTGAGCGGGTAGAGGTCCTTCGCGGTCCACAGGGCACTCTGTTTGGCGCGAGCGCAATGGGAGGGGTGATTCGCTACATCACTCCACCGCCGAGCCTTTCCGCTACCAGCGGCACAGCAAAAGTGGACATCGGCTACACCGAGCATGGCGAGCCAAGTTATGAGTTGGGTGCCGCGTATGGTGCACCACTTTTCGATGGAACCGTTGGGTTTCGGGCCAGCGCATGGGGCCAGTACGCAGGAGGCTTCATCGATCGCGAGGACTATTACACTGGCCAGATCGTGGAAAAAAACATCAACCATGCAGAAACCGACGTTGCGCGAGCTGCGTTGGTGTGGTCTCCGACTGATGCCCTGTCGATAACGCCGGCGTTCTATATTTACCATCGGCACAGTGCGAATCCGAATTCTGCCTGGGTTGATACGCTGCCAAACGACGACAGCGGCAAGCCCTTGTGGGGTGGGATAGAGCAACCTCTGACCGAAGACTTGCGGCTGGGGAGTCTTGCAATTCACTACAGCTTCGGTGGAGTTCGCTTGGACTCTTACACGTCCTATCTAGACAGGGAATTGGATGCCACCAACGACCTTACGCATTTCTTTCAATTCGCCTTCACTGGAACTCCCTTCTATGCCGGACTCGAGGACTTCACCTCCCATGAGCACAACATGTCGTTTACCCATGCATGGGTGCAAGAAGTACGTTTGTCTTCAAATGATCCCAAGTCACGCGTGAATTGGGTAGCGGGCTTATTTTACAGGCACGCGTTGACGGGCCTCTCACAGGCCATACCGGAGGCTGACGCCATTCCGGAAGCTCTGGGCCAGGATCCACTGATGTTCTTCGGCGGCATTCCCAACTACCCGCTCAATGGCGAGTCCTTAAGTTCCTACACCACCTCTCAAACTACAGATATATCGGAAGCCGCCTTTGTCGATGTCAACCTTTCTCTTACATCACATCTGAAGTTGGATGCGGGCGTTCGCATTGAACATTCGATTGTCCAAGACCAGGAGAACTTTGTTGCCGGACCTCTGAACGGGGTTCCGCCCACCAATCAGGTTCTGCCGGAAGAAACAGAAAATCCCGTAACTCCCCGACTCAGTCTGACGTACCAGATTACTGATGACAACATGGTGTATGCGAGTGCTGCGAAAGGATATAGGCCGGGCGGAGGCAATACACCTCTCTCGGTTGGCAATCCTTTGTGCGAAGGGTCCCTTCATAAGCTGGGGCTGTCATCAGTGCCGCTGGGGTTTACATCCGACAAACTTTGGAGTTATGAGTTAGGTACAAAGAATTTGTTCCTAAACAAACGACTTGCGATCGACGGGAGCATCTATTACGTAAATTGGACCGAGGTCCAAACTTCCGTTAACTTGCCCACATGTTTCGAGAGCTTTACTGCCAATCTGGGCAAGGAAATAAGCCAGGGATTTGATCTGCAGCTGACAGCCATCGTTACTGAGCAGCTGAAAGTGGGCGCGTATGTCGGCTACACCAATATTTACTATCCAAACGCTGCTTACTCGGTCGCCGACCAGCTCTTGCACGGCGCTGGCGACAAGCTACCCTATGTTAGCCCATGGATGGCCTCAGCGAACGCGGAGTATTCTCTAAATGCGCCAGTGTTTGCCCCGGACATGCATCCGTACGCGCGGGTCGACTTCAGATGGACTGACGCGCAATCGAACGTAAATCCCAATGCTTACGGGTACGATCCAGGCGTGCACCCAAACGAGGCCTACAGTACGCTCAATCTTCGTTTCGGCGTCAAGAATGGTCGGTGGGACGCATCCGCGTACGTAGACAATGCAACCAATGCCAATCCTAGAATTGGCCACTACCACGATATCCCAGGTGAGCCACTCTACTTCGTTGCGGTTCTCCGACCGCGTACGTTCGGACTTACGGGCTGGTATCGTTTCTAACACTTCGAGCCACTCGGTACCGTGAGGTTTTTTACGTGTGCGGTGTGGGGCTAGACTCGATGCAGCGGACCAGTGCTCGAGCTTGGTGCGGAGTTTCAGCGGACCCACCTAGTGCTCCCGGTCCGCCTGAGCCCACTCAAGGCCCCTTTTCGCATCACCGGGCACACTTGGGAGTACCTCGATGTGCTTTTCGTGACGCTCGAGGGCAAGGGGCATGAAGGCCGCGGCGAGGCTGCCGGGGTTTACTACAAGAACGACACGCCTGCCTCAGCGGTGAGACCCAAGATCGAGGCGGCCCTGACGCGCGCGACACTTGAGATGAAGCGGATGGTTCTTTGAAATAGGCGTTTGGTTCGGCCGCCAGCACGGTGCGCGACATTGTGCATGTGGGATCGCGACCTCGCCGTCATCATGAGGCATGAGTACGGATGTGCCCCCAGTGAGCGCAAATCGCGCGCTTGCGACCCCCGAGCCTACCCTCGATGAGAGCGCCCCGTCGAACCGCTGGTACATCCTCGGACTCTTGACGCTGAGCTATGCGCTCAACATTGCCGACCGCTTCTCGATCTCGACGCTGATTGAGCCGATCCGCCTCGAGCTGCGCCTCACCGACAGCGGCATCGCCTTTCTCACGGGAGTGGCGCTCGCGCTTTTCTACGTAACGATCGGCATTCCGATCGCGGTGCTGGCCGATCGAGCGAACCGGCGCAACATCCTGGCGGTGTCCCTCGCCGTGTGGTCGGGCATGACGGTGCTCTGCGGATTTGCACAGAACTACTGGCAGCTGCTGCTCGGGCGCTTTGGGGTCGGGATCGGGGAAGCCGGCGGTACGCCTCCCTCAACCTCGATGCTGGCCGACAAGTTTCCGCCCCATCGCAGGCCGATGGCGCTTACCGTCTTTGCTCTCGGGGCGTGCCTCGGCGCATACCTTGGCTCGTCCGTGGCCGCCGATGTCGCCGCGCATTTCGGCTGGCGAGGCGCGTTTCGCGCTCTGGGTCTGCCGGGAATTCTCTGCGCGCTGGTCCTGTGGCTCACGGTGCGCGAGCCGCCACGAGCGGGAGCGATGGAGCGGGATGCTTCGCAGGAGCGGACAACCCTGCGCGACACGGTGCTCTACATCCTCAAACACCGCTCGGCCCTGCACCTGCTGCTCGGTGGATCAATCGCCACGTTCTGGAGCTGGGGACTGATGTGGTGGATGCCGACATTCCTGGTGCGAAGCCACCACCTAACAGTGGCCCAGGCGGGCGATCTCCTTGGGCCTATGCACTTGATCTCGGGCACTGCGGGGACGCTGCTTGCGAGTTGGCTGATGGCCCGACCGGCCGCGGCGAAGGCCACCCATATCACCCAGCTCCTTGCCTGGGTGACCGCGCTCACCACGATTCCCTCCATTGCGCTCTTGTCGGTGAATGGCGCCTGGGCCACGAGCGCACTGCTGTGGGTATTCGTCCCGGCGGTCTATTTCTACATCGGACCAATTCTGGGCCTGCTGCAGAACGTTGTCCCAGCGCACATTCGCGCAACCACCTGCGCGCTGCTGCTCTTCACGGCCAACGTGGCGAACCTCGTCATCGCGCCGCAGCTTGTTGGCTGGCTCAGCGACTGGTTTGCGGCCTCATTCGGCGCGGGCCAGGAGTCGCTGCGCTGGGCGTTGGCGCTACTCGCACCGACTGGGTTTTGGGCTGCATGGCATCTCGCACGCTGCCGCAGGACAATCGCGGAGGACGAGCGCGCGGCGGCGCGTTGAGTGGTCAACACCGGCATGAGTCTTTCGAGCATCGCTCGGTTGGTGAAACCCTGATTGCCATCGACGCCACCGCTTTGCTTCGCGGATCGCCTCGATGCGATCCGCATCGATGGGCTCGCCGATGAGCTTGACCTTGATGGCCCGAGCGTCCTTATAGCTATGTGCGACCGCCGCCATCTCGTCAGACTCATCGGCGCTGCACGTGAAGGTCGTGATGAGCGGGCGCGGCTCGGGTATGCCGGCGATTCTCCAAGCGGGCTCTCCGCTCATTGTAAGCGATCGACGAAACACGTCCTCACACAGAAAACATGAGTAGCTGCAAAACAGTACGTCCAAGTCTTGTCGCCGTGGGTCTGGCGACTCGCAGTCATGGCCTCGGCATAATGAGTCTCGGATGTTTCCTGTGGCTGGTCGGCGGTACCACACTTCAGTCGCCGCCCGCTGTTGCGCAACCGGCCGATTCGACCGCGTTTGCTCATCACACCGAATGGACACCAATGCGAGACGGGGTTCTTCTTGCTTCGGAGGTTTATCTGCCGAAGGATGCTCGCGGTCGCTTGTCCGTAGTTCTGATGCGAAGTCCTTACAACGGGAGCATGCCGGAGGCCTGGGAAGGGTTGACGCAGCTGGTAGCTCGAGGGTATGTGGTTGTCAATCAGGATTGTCGTGGCACTGGCCGCTCGCATGGTGTCTTAACACCATTTGTGCAAGAGCAGAACGATGGCTACGACACGGTCGAATGGGCCGCCAGTCAGCCGTGGTCAAACGGCAAGGTCGGTCTCTGGGGTGCTTCTTATTTAGGGGTAACTGTGATGCAGGCTGCTGCCATGCATCCGCCTCATCTCGTGGCGGTGGTAGCGAGTGTCACAGCATCTGACTACCACGACAACTGGACCTACGCGAATGGCGTCTTCGATCTCTGGTTTGGGCAGAGTTGGGTTGCGACGTGGGCCGCCAACGACGCGTACCGGCGTCAGCTGTTAAGGACGGGTGTTCCTTGGGCGCAGGTACAGGAACAATTGAAAGAGCACGAAGCGCATTACGAGCAGAAATTTCCTGATTGGCTGAAGCTGACTCCGCTAGACGATTTCGCCGAATTTAAGGCCACTGCACCTTTCTATTATCGATGGCTGGATCACCCGGCTTACGACCGATACTGGTCCGCAGTGGACTTGGAGCATCGCTACGGCGATATCAAGGTGCCGATATTGCTCATCGGTGGATGGTACGACATCTTTTCCGTGGGAACAGTAAGAAATTTTCTGGGCCTTAAATCCCACGGCGGTACTGCCACTGCACGCGAGCAAACCAAGCTCGTAATGGCGCCAATCTGTCATGGCGACTGCAACGAGACTCTGAAGTTTGCGACGGGCATCGAGTCGATCCTTGCGATGAACCCGGATTGGTGGGACCACTGGCTCAGGGGCATCGATAATGGCGTCACACGTGATCCCGCAGTCAAGCTGTTCGTTATGGCGCTGCCGGAGACAGGCGATAAGGACGCTGGATTCTGGACCACCGGGAATGAATACCCGTTACCACGCACAAAACGAGTTCGCTTTTACCTAGAAAGCCGTGGCCACGCGAACACGCGATACGGGGATGGTGTCCTTCTTTCTCGGCGACCCAGCACGGACGAGCCAGACCGCTTCATTTACGATCCTCGCAATCCAGTGCCCACGCTCGGTGGCAACATCTGTTGCGGCGATTTGTTCAAGCCGGGGGTCTTCGACCAATCCGAAGTCGAGCTGCGCGACGACATACTCGTCTACACCAGTGATCCTTTGACCAAGGATCTAACTATCATCGGCCCGGTGGCAGTGGAGTTTTGGGCGACTTCATCAGCCTCTGACACTGACTTCACGGCGAAATTCGTGGCCGTGCGTCCCGATGGCCTTGCCTACAATGTCCTCGACCGCATCATCAACGCACGGCAGCGGCGCGGCTCGAAGCTGCCACCGGAAGGCGGAGTCCCCGGTCGCGCTTATCATTATCGCCTCGACCTCGGCGACACAGCAGTTGTACTCAAGGCAGGATTCCGTGTTCGCCTTGAGATCTCATCGTCGAATTTCCCCCATTTTGCCCGCAATCCCAATACGGGTCGACCTGCGGCAACCGAACGCGAATTTCGGCGAACCACGCAGACCATCGCGCACAATGCAACACATCCATCGTACTTAGAAATGCCGGTGGTGAAGCATGTTCAATAACTGCAATAGTGACGTCTCGCCGCCTTGTACGTCAGGCCAGCACCGAGCGGGTAATGATGTTTCAAATCATGGAGGTGGCCGGCCCTTTGAGAAGCGCCTTTACGTTCCATGGCAGAAGGGCTTCGAGGTCGGTGACGCTGGTGACGAGAAACAGATGTTCGTAGAGGTGCGTGAAGTACGCGTGCGCGTTGATGCGGTTGGCGCGGCCGCTCTGCGCGAGCGTGTAGAGGTTCGCGCTGGCGCGAGCGCCGCCCTGGGTGTCGATGAAGAGCCAGGCGCGCCTTCCTACGGCGAAAGGGCGGATGTCATTTTCGACCCGATTGTTGTGTGCAGGGACATCCGGATGCTCAAGGAAGCGAGTCAACTTCGGCCACTGCGACAGGCTGTACGCGAGCGCCTTGCCGAGTGTGCTCTTCGGCGGCACGGCCGGCGCGAGTTCATCGATCCAGGCTTTGAAGGCGGACGTGATTGGCGCCGAGCGGGTCTGTCGGATCTGGAGCGTCTCCGCCAGGCACAGCAAGGAAGTAGAGATGATCCGTGCCGCGCATCAGCGTAGACTCTTCACCTCGGTGTATGTATTCAACCCGGGTTGACTGTCGGCGGGTCGCTCGGCCTCGCCCGCAATGATGCCGCAAGGCAGATCAAGCCAGATGTGATACTGCTATGCCATGGGGGTCCGATTGCGACCCCCAAAGATGCGGCCTACGTGCTCGCACGCTGTGATGC
>Ga0210394_10001810_pt1 | contig 32044 bp, 28 predicted proteins | sample IncBWC12MmetaG_FD_160121 | JGI IMG/M metagenome (GOLD analysis project Ga0210394, IMG submission 160121) | Forest soil microbial communities from Barre Woods Harvard Forest LTER site, Petersham, Massachusetts, United States - Inc-BW-C-12-M | ecosystem: Environmental > Terrestrial > Soil >... | reverse complement strand
CGCCGCTCCGTACGCTGACCGGAGCCAAGACCGCTGACGCGATCGTCGCCCGCCTGGCGCCGGTGGCGCACATCGAGTTCATGCCGACCGGCGCCGCCACGCATACGCTTCGGTCCGGAGAAGCGGTTTACTCGGGTCTGTGCATGGCCTGCCACGGCACCGGCGCCGCCGGATCGCCGAAGTTCGGCGACAAGAAGGCCTGGGCCCCGCGCATCGCGCAGGGATTCGATACGCTGGTCAAGCACGCGACCGAGGGCTACAAGACGATGCCGCCCAAGGGGGGCGACGCCAACCTCGATCCGCAGGAAGTGGCGCGCGCCGTGGCCTACATGGCCGATCAGGGCGGGGCGACGTTCAAGGAGCCATGACGCTTCGGTTGTCTGCCTTCGCGGTTAGTGCTGCCAGCACGTACTGACGGTCGTGCCCGTCGTGACGGGCGCCCCGGTCCCGGTCCCCGACGTATCGATTCCCTGCTGACCGGTGTTGTCGAACGTTAGAGCTCCGCAAGTCGAATCGTTAAAGCCGGCGTTGAAACCGGCTGGGCAGGCCGTCGCCGACGTCGTGCACGGCGCTGCGCTCAACAAAAAATACTGTCCTGCGGCAAAGCCGGCAGCCGGCGCGAACGCCGGCGCAATGGCATAGGTCGCTGGCCCGTCATTGGGTGATGACGTCACCGGCAAGGCAATCACGGTGCCGGCCTGCGCAGCACAAGCGGTGACGGTGGTGTAGTTGTAGCAGCCGCTGGTCGTGTAATTGCGCTCCAGATACTGCGCGGCCTGCACCAGCGCCGCCTTGGCCGCTGCGCGCTGGCCGCGTATCACATAGGCCGAATAGGACGGGATTGCGATCGCCGCCAGGATCGCAACCACGACCACTGCGATCAGCAACTCGACCAGCGTGAAGCCGGAAGAAAACGAACGACGCATCAGCACGCCTCCGTCAGCGGCTCAACTCGTGCCATGAAATGCGGCCCGACTTGTAGGGAGACTTGACTCTGACCAGCTGCGGTGTGCCCTTGGCACCGCCACCGGGCACTCCAATATAGTCGGACCCGCCCGGGCCGTTCATCGCCGTCAGGCCCGCGGGCATCCCGCTGGTCTGGACGCCGCTGGCGCCAGGATTGTCGAGGAAGAACTGATTGTTGCTCCCCGCGAACGGGCTGCTGGCGAAGGCCGCCACCGCCATGATCCAGCCGGTCCCGCCCCCGGTGCAGGAGGTGGAAACGGGCACCTCGCTGGCGAACACGACGTATTTGTCGAACAGCAGCGGCGAGAACGTCACACGCTCGCCGTTATCCGGCAGGTTGATGAACCAACCCGATCCCGTGACCGGGGTCGTACTGAACGTGCGCGTCGTTGCGTTGTCGGTCGCGGTTTCCACCGTTAGCGCACTTTGCCCGCCCGTGGTCGCGGTCGAACCGTTGTCCAGAACTCCGTAGATGCTCTGAGTCGAAGTCGTACTGGCATCCCCGACCGCGAACATCCGCCCGGTTCCGAAGTACACCATGGTTCCGGTCATGCCCGGCAGCGCCGGTCCCAGCACCGGCGCGCTGGTGATCGGCTGGCAGGTGTTGGGCGCGGTTGAAGTGGCCGCCAGCACGCAGCTGCCGCCGCTCGGCGAGGCCGTAAACAAGGGCACGCCGCTCAATGCGACCTTCCAGCTACCTGAGCTCGCGGCGGTCAAGTCGAACTTCCACATGTTGCCCTGCTGATCGCCCGCGTACACGTAATCGGTCGTCATGTTGCCGTCCACATCCGACAGCGTGACCGGTCCGAGGCCGTTGCCGGCGTTGATGTTGGTGGCGGTGCAGGTTGACGTCGACGAAAGTCCTGACGTGTCGATCTTCTGCACGAAGCCGTCGTTCAAACGCACGATGAACAGGACCGCGCACCCCCGAGCGCTCAGGTAGCCGTTGCCAAAAACGGCGGCCCAATTGCCATCGTTCAGCCGCGCGATGATCGGTTTGCCGATCGGAAAGCCCAGGTCGGGATCGCCGTTGGGGTTGGTGGGGTTGGTGGCCAGGGCTCCTTTGCCGTCCAGGTCCCACAGCACGTTGGAACTCGCGCTACCGGCCGATTCCATCGACGCGGGATTCGTGATATCGAGCGCGAACACGCCCTGGCCACCGGCGCCGGTGGTTCCGACCAGGATCGTCTTCCAAGTGCAATTGTTCGGGGCGCTTCCTACGCAGGCGTCACCGACATAGGGAGTCTGGTCGACGTAGTAGCGGTGCGCGTAGGCCGGGTTGGCGAGCGCCGGCAGATTCGCGATCACGTTGTGCGGCACATAGCCGAACACTTCTTTCCCGGTGATGGCGTCGAAGCCGTGCAGCATGCCGTCGTTGGATCCAACGTACAGCATTCCCTTACCGGAATAGATCGATCCGGCGCCGTTGCCCTTGGTCGTGATGAACGTTACGTAATTGGGGTTGGCAGTCACGCCCTCGGGCAGCGCGGCGTAACCGAAGTTCTCGTGCCAGGAGAAGGTCGGACCCGAGTCGACGATGTCACCCAGGACGGAGGTGTAGCGGTTGCGGTACGCGCCGCCGTTGCGCGCTTCCTGGTTGGGGTCGCCGCGCAGCCAGCTCAGGATGTTCGCGTTGGCGCCCGGCACCGCGCTCCAAATCGTATTGAAGGTCGAGCTGGCGGTCGAGAACGGAATCCCGCTGGCGACCGACGGGGTCGCCGCCGTGCCGGAGGTGTTGGAGGTTACGACGCTTCGTATGGTTGCCGCCGCGAAGATGCCCGAGCCCGTGCCATCGGTGGTCCAGGTCGGGCTCGCGTTGATCGTCGGCGGCGTTGTGCTGGTGTTGATGCCGTAGGCGCCCAACGTGCCGTGCCAGTCGGATGAGGTGTAACTGGTCAGATAGATCACGGTGCCATTGCTCAACCTGGACGAGCTGGCGGCCAAGCCGGTTTCGGGGGTCATCGTCACCTTGATCCGGTTCAGGCTGGTGTTGATCGCGTTGATTAGATCGGTCGCCGATTCAGCGCTGAACGCGAGCCCGCGGCTGTTCAGCGCTGCGTGCCACAGGTCGTAGGCCCTGCCCATATCGCCCTGCGTCGCGCCGTTGTTGATCGACGGCCATTGATAGGTACCGTTCCACAGGTTTGTATAGCCGGACTGCGAGTACTGCGTAGCGACGCTGTTACCCCACCACGGCAGTCCCGCCACGTTCATCGTGCTGGTCATCCCGATGCCGATCGTCATCTGAACCAGGTGCGGCCACGTGGCGGGATCGTTCTGGGGATTCCAGTAGTCGGCCGTGGTGATCGCGCCGTTGACTCCGGTGGTCACCTGATAGTACGGCGACACCGCGGTGGCGCTGCCGCTCAGATCGGGCCGCAGATTCGTGGACCAATAATGAAAGGCGACGTCCGACAACGTGTCGTGATTGGAGTCGTTCCCGTAAATCGCCGTCGGAGAAGCCGCCGAAGGGGTGTAGCTGACGCCGTCCGGGAAGGTGGTCGCAGTCGCATCGGCCGTTCCGAAGAAGGCGCCGTTCGCGTTGTTGTCCTGATTCCACTGGCCATCGGTCAACGTAATGTCGTAGTTCTGTACGCAAGCGATTTCGCCGCTCGAGGCGTTGGTGGTTGGCTGATTCGGGTTGAGGCCGTACGGGCCGTTCGCTCCGAGCGTGGTGTTGCTGAAGTAATTGCCAATGTAGCTCCAGGTCGAGCGGGTCGGCGTCGGCGAGTTGGCCGGCACGCGGGTCAGCCACTGGTAGAAGTTGGTCACCTGCGTGCCGGTGAACAGGCGGATCCGGTTGTCGACCACGATGCCGTCCCAGCCGGCGCAGCTGTTGCCGTTGATCATGTCCTGGCAGCTGTTCAAGGCGCGCCAGGTCACACGAGCGCCGGACAACACAGGATCGGCCATCGCCGACGCGGCGGCGCTGGCGATCATCAGATGGCGGGTACGGTAGAACGAATACCAGTTGGCGAAATTCTGCAGGCCGTCGATTTGCACTCCACCAACGATGGGCGCGGACGTCGATGCGACACGCACGTACTGGTAGCAGTTGTCGTCGTTGGCCGAGGACGTGCAGCCGGGCTGCGTCGGCGCGTAGACATAGTAGTAAGCCGGAGCGCCCACCGCATTGTTGGTTCCCGTGGCCGGACCGAACTGATTGCCGCCGCCGCCACCGGTTCCGCTGTAAGTGGCTCCGCAGTTGTTGCCCACGCCCCCCGCGCTGGCACCGGCGGGCGGCGTGCTGGGGCTGAAGATCGCTGCCGAGTCCTGACTCGGGTGTGGCGAGTAAACCTGGCCGGAGGAGCCCGGCCGCGAGCTGGCGGTCGGTTGATATCCGCTGGACAGGTCGACCGTTCCGCCCGAGGCGTTAAAGCCGTCGATCAGCGCCGCGGTGAACGAGCTGGTCAGCGTCTGGGCGCCCGACGGGGTCAGGATGGTCGGAGCCGGATAGACGAGGTTCGGGTTGTAGGCGAGCGTATTGAACGTCCCGGCATTGAAGCGGCGCGTGCCGGTACAGGCCCCGTAGGCGTCCGGCACATAGGCCCACTGCATACTGCCCGAGTCGTCCATCATGATCACGATGTTGGTCGGCGGGTTCGGCGCCAGCGCGGGCAACTGCGAGACGGCGTACTGCGCCCAGGCGTTGCCGGCGAGCAGCATCAACAGCGCCACTCGAGCGGCGGCAGCCAGCGCAGGGATCTGGATCGGCGAAGTTCGTTGCATCGAATCTCTCCAGTCGGGGCGCAGGTGCGCCCTCGGGGTCACTCCGCGTAATAGGATTCCAACATCACGACCGTATTCGGGTTCGATCCGTAACCGCGCGCGGTGATGTGATCGACATTGGTGGCCGGGACCGCGTTCCCCAGCCCGTTGGATCCGCGCTGCACCTGGAATTGCTCGGCGATGCAAACCGGCGGGCTCGACCATTCAGGGTTGAGGGTCGAGGTGTACGTGTACACCGCGCCGGCGCCGGCGGTGCTCCAGTTGATCGTGTCGGCCTTCGCTGCCCCCGGCGGCGCCGGCGCAAGATAGGTGCCATCCGAGCCATTGAACTTTGCATTGCCGCTCGCCACGTAATGCTCGCACTCGCGCAGCGCGGCTTCAGCCGCCTGAAACGCGCGAACGCGGTCGCGCGAATTGCCGGCCATCCGTTCTTCCTGCGTCGAAATCGAAAAGGCGGCGACACCGATCAGGCTCAGCACCGCCAGGATGACCAGCCCGACGATCAGGGCGACACCCTGCTCCGAGACCGGGCGGTACCCCACAACACGTTCACAGACCATTTGCTGACTCCCGCGGGTCATCGATTTGACACTCATTGCAGCCGGTCGCGCAGCGTCGCCGTGACCGTGAAGACCTGGCGCAAGCGGGTATCCGGCGCAGTCCACGCAACCGCCCCGGCCGCAGTACCCGCGCCATGAAACGGGAACGTCTGCGGCGCAGATACGATCCCCAGCTGATCTCCGACCGCAATCAACGACACCCGCACGCTGACGACGTTGGGCCAATCGGCTGGGGTCAATGCGTTGGCGCTCTTGAATACCGTGGCACCGGCCCCGACGCCGTACGACACGTCGATGTCTTCGACGTTGTCGGCCACTTCCTGCGCGGTGCCGCTGGCCAGCGAGTAGCGATACAACGCGGACGGCGTGCCGCTGCCGGCGACCGCATTGGCGCTGCCCGGGACGGTACCCAGGTAGTAGGTCACCTGGTCGAAATGCTGCACGGTCGAATACGTGCCGAGACCGTAGCCGAGTTGCTGCGCCTGGAGCAACGTAGGAACCGTTCCGCCGACCTTGTACGACAGCAGCGGCGGCGATCCGGTCGGCGTCGTCGGAGTCTGGAACACGGCAGCCGAGGAGCAATTGGCCAGCACGACGAAGTCGTTGGCGTTGAAATTGGGCGCCGTACTCGTACTGTTGGGTATCGCGTTGCTTGCGATCTGGATGTTGCCGTTGACCGTGTCCGGATTGTTGGTCACCCGCACCGGCCAGCCGCTCGAGATCTGCAGTTGCAGGATGTCGCCTCCCCGATAGGCGGGGCCTGGCAACGGGGTCCAACCGGGCGGCGCGGTCGCCGGTGGCTGCGGATACGTCGGGGCCAGCGTCAGGCCCTGGATCGGTATCGGCTCCGAAGTGGTATCGACCGCCAGCACGGCGCCATTGATCGCGCTTCCAACCGCGATCGGGTTTACACCCGCAGTCGGCGGGATCACATTCACGCTGACGTTGGAGCCGCTATAAACGGATTCGAGCGTTCCGCACCCCAGACCCCCGGCGCGCCGGATGTCGTTTGTGATCGCGTCGAGCGCGAACCGGCCCGCCTCCTGTATCCGGGCCTGGGACTCGTTGCCGCGATAGGCGCCTTTGGAGCCGAGATACATGTAGCTCACCGCACCGATCACGACCAGGCCGATCGTGATGCTGATCATCAGCTCGATCAGCGTCAGACCACGCTGCGTTCGGATCACTTGCCCGCGCGGAACTGACAATTCAGAACTCCACCGGCAGATCAAACGAACCGGGTGCGCCGAAGCCGGGTGCAGTCGAGGTGCTGGACAGACCCGCTCCCGTCTGCGCCCGGGTGTCGACCCAATTGACCGTAACGTCGATCAATTGAGTCCCGGGCGTGCCACCGGCCGCCGGAGCAGTGATCGTCGCCGTTCCACCGGGCAGCATTTGCACCCGCGTCAGCCAATCGGTCATCGCCGCTGATGGAGTAGCAGGCACACCGCTGGTGACCGTGTAAGTGTTGTTGCCCGCACCGGTCAGATCGGCCCTTATCCGCTCGGCCATCTCCTGGGCGAGAATCGCGGCCTGAGAGCGATAGGTCGACCCCTGGTTGACCTGCATGCCCTTCAGCTGCAGACCGGCCAGGCCCATCAGGCCGACCGACAGAACGACGATCGCCACCAGGATCTCGATCAAGGTCATGCCGCGCTGGCGCAACGTGGACATGCCCAAGAACCTTGCACGAATCATTCAGTCGGCCTCTTTGGAAGATCGGTCGAGGTCATGGTGGCGAGCAGCCGCTGTACGAGGCGCCGACGGCGTCGATCGGATTGCCGGAAGCGTCGCTCTGAGCAACCCGGACGCCGCCGGACGTGGCCACGATGACCATTTTTGATGCGCCGCCTGCAGCCGGGCCCGAGCCCTTGCAAATGACGAATTCAAGCGGACCGCCGCCGACCTGCTGGCCCGTCGGATCGACCAGCCGGCCCATCGGATCGAAGGTCACCGGGTTCGTACTCGTGAGCGATGCGCTCGACTTCAGCGTAAAACCCGTGGGGATGGCCGCCGCCTTTCTCAGAGTTGTTGGCATGCCATTGCCGGCAGCACCCGGCACCGCCATCGTCCACCCACCAGTCCAATCGGACCCGCCGTTGGTCGGAGTCAACTGCACGTTGGCGTTCAGCTTCGCGGCCTCGCTGCGCGCCTCGCTCAGCGCGCTGGCGAGGGTGTCCGTCACAGCGGTCAACTGGTTGGCAGCAATAAAGCTCTGCAATGCAGGAACGGCAATCCCGAGCAGAATCGCGCCGATCAGCACCACGACCATCAGCTCGATCAGCGTGAAGCCGCTCACCGCCGACAGTGCGGTCCAATATGACGACCCTTTGACCATGGCGCGGATTGTGGCCGCGACGTCCGAAGGGTCCTAGTAGTGAGACCCCGTTCGGTCGCCACAAGGCGACGGACGGGGACGATGTTTGTGCGCCTACCGTAAACGGCCGACGCGCCCGCGGTATACCTTGGATCGCGCCTTTGCGGGAGCTCGCGCTCGTTGCCCTACAAGAGCGATGTCAGATCGCCATCGGGTCCACGTCGACGTGCCATCGCAGCTTTCGCGATGCTTTGAGTGCGCGAATCTGATTCAACCACTCGTCCAGAAATCGGTGCAACGGTGCGCGTTGCGTGGCTTCGACCAGCAGCTGTGCGCGCATCTCGGAGGCGAGGCGCGCCAGCGGCATGGGTACCGGGTCATATAGGACCACCGCATGCTCGAGCTCCGACCCGATGCGCCGACACGTTGACAGGAACCGCAGCGCCTCCGGCAGCGCCTCGCTGGTCGCGGTCAGCAGCGCTTGATGCGTGAACGGCGGCATGCGGGCGGCGCGTCGCTCGGCCAGCTGATCGCGCGCGAACTGTTCGAAGTCGCCGCGCGCCAGAGCGCCGTACAGCGGATGCTCAGGAAAGCGTGTCTGCACCAGGACCCGCGCCGCCTGGCCGGCGCGGCCTGCGCGCCCTGCCACCTGCATCAGCAGAGCGAACAGGCGCTCCGGCGCGCGGAAATCGGGCGCGATCAGCTGCGCGTCGGCATTGAGCACACACACGAGCGAGACCCGGCGAAAGTCGTGCCCTTTGGCGATCATCTGCGTGCCCACCAGCAAGTCGAGCTCGCCTTCGTGCACGCGCTGCAACGTCCGCTGGGCGGCATCGGGGTGACGCGCACTGTCGCGGTCCAGGCGCCCGATGCGCGCGGCAGGCCAGGCTTGGCGCAGGGTTTCCTCGACTCGCTGCGTGCCTTGTCCGACCGGCTTCAGATCCTGGTTGCCACAGGTCGGGCATTGGCGCGGCACCGGACGGCTCCACCCGCAATGGTGACAGCGCAGTGACGCGCGGGTCGCTTCCACGGCACGGTGAAACGCGGCGTGCGCGCTGCAGTTTGGACAGTTCGACAACCACCCGCAGGCGTCGCACGCCAGCACGGGCGCATAGCCACGCCGGTTGATGAAGACGAGCGCCTGCTCGCCCCGCTGCTGTGTGTCGTCGAGCGCCGCGCGCAGCGGCGCGCTAAGCCCCTGCTGCGGTGGATGCTGACGAACGTCGATCGGCTGAACGCGTGGCCCCGCCTCCGCTACGGCGGACGAGCCCGCCGAAACGCCGGCAGGTTCAGCCGGCTCGCCCGCCGTGGCGCGCAGCGCGGAGGCGGGACGCTGCAGCAGTCGCAACAACGCGTAACGGCCAATGAGTGTCTGCTGCCACGATTCCAAAGACGGTGTCGCCGATCCCAGCACCACCGGGATTTTTTCGATCTGCGCGCGCTTGAGGGCGAGGTCGCGCGCCGAGTAGTGCACGCCGTCCGACGCTTTGAACGACGTGTCGTGCTCCTCGTCGACGATCACGATGCGCAGATGCGGCAGCGACGCGAAAACAGCCAACCGGGTGCCCAGCACGATGCGTGCGCGTCCTTCATGTGCCGCCAGCCAGGCGGCGCTGCGCTCGGCCGATCCAAGGCCACTGTGCAGGCTCACCACCGACAGATGCGCAAAGCGCCTCTGCAGCCGCGCTTCGAACTGCGGCGTCAGGTTGATCTCGGGAACGAGCCACAGCGCCTGCGCCGCCGCAGTCGCTTCGAGCGCGGCGGCCAGGGCGCCGAGATACACCTCGGTCTTGCCGCTGCCGGTCACCCCGTGCAGCAGAAACGGCGCGAATCCACGTGCCTGCCCGATCGCTTCGATCGCACGCAATTGCTCATCGCGCAGGTCGAGCGACTCCTCGGCGGATGCCGCCGCCAGCACCGGCGGAGCTCGCCGCAGCCTGGTCATCTGCGCGGCCGCTCTGGGTCCGGGAACCCGCCGCAGGGACGGCGGCAGCGCGCCCAGTGCGACCTGCGCCCAGCGATGGTGGTAGTAGTTGGCAGCGAATTGGCAGAACTGAAGCCAGTCCGGCGACAGCATCGGATCGGCCAGCACCGAACTCAGCGGTCGCACACGCTTTTCGTCGAGCGCGCATGCGGACGACAGCCCAGCGACGATCCCCAGCATGACGCGGCCGGGCCCGACCGGAGCCACACAGCGCATACCGACCTTAACGATCGACCGCTGCTCGGGTGTGAGGCGATACTCCAACGCATGCTGCACCGGAATATCGAGCAGCACCTGCGCGAAGGAGTGCGCGCCAGCGGGTGCTTGGCTGGCCGCGGGGGAAAAACGCCCTTTCGCGTCGTTTGTCAAGGCTTAAGCGAGCTCAAACCGTTGTGGATAACTTTGTGGATAAACACTGCGAAGATGAGCTAAGTCCGCGCCACGACTTGTCTTCAATCGGACACAACGAATGCGATGTATCTAATTTGTTCTTTTGTTTCAATGGCTTAATCAAAAAAACCAAGGTTTGCGAGGCTGCACTGGCCGCGGAACCGCATGAATAGGGCCGCCGCGCGCCTTTGTGCATAAGTCAAGCACGTTGGGGCCTTCCGGCGGCCGGCTCGGTGCTTGGTTAGGTGAGTGCCGACTACGTTGAAAACGAGCCTACCGCCTGAGGCGGCGGCTCTCCCCATGGACTGCATCGATCAGCGTTGCCACCGCCTCGGGCGGCGTGAAGCGCGATATGCCGTGGCCCAGGTTGAAAACGTGGCCGCCACAGGTCCCGCCGGCGTTCAGCGCCGGACCGAACTCGTCGAGCACCCGGCGCGCCTCGGACCGTATAACCGCCTCGGGCGCCAGCAGGATCGCCGGGTCCAGATTGCCCTGTAGCGCGCAGCGCTCACCGATCCTGGCCCGCGCCAGTCCCAGGTGCTGCGTCCAATCCAGACCTACGGCATCGCAACCGGAATCGGCAATCGCCTCCAGCCAGGCCCCTCCGCCCTTGGTGAATACGACCGAAGGCACAGGCTCGCCGTCGTGCTCGCGATCCAGGCCGCGCACGACTTGCGCCATGTACGCCATCGAAAACTCCCGAAACGCCGGGCCGGTCAGCACGCCACCCCAGGTGTCGAACAGCATCACCGCCTGGGCTCCGGCCCGGATTTGGGCGTTCAGATAGTCGGTTACGGCGCGCGCGTTCACGCTGAGCAACTGATGCATCAGATCGGGTCGCGCATAGAGCATCGTCTTGACGAGGCGGAAGTCGTCGGATCCCCCGCCCTCGACCATGTAACAGGCGAGCGTCCAAGGGCTGCCCGAGAAGCCGATCAGCGGCACTCGCCCCTGCAGCGCCCCGCGGATCGAGCGGACAGCGTCCAGAACGTAGCCCAACTCCAGCTGCGGGTCCGGCGCGCTCAGCGCCTTCACATCGGCTTCGGTGCGCACGGGCCGTTCGAACTTGGGCCCTTCGTTCTCGGCGAACCGCAGCCCAAGCCCCATCGCATCGGGAATGGTCAGAATGTCCGAGAACAGGATCGCCGCATCCAGGGCGAACCGCTCGACCGGCTGCAGTGTCACTTCGGTCGCGAACGCCGGCGTCTTGGCCAGTGTGATGAAATCGCCCGCCCGGCGCCGGGTCTCGTTGTACTCTTGCAGATACCGGCCGGCTTGCCGCATCAGCCAGATCGGCGTGTACTCGGTCGGTTGCCGTCGCAGGGCACGCAGCAAAGTGTCGTTGGCGGGTCTCACTCGAGCTCGATTCGGGGCGACAGCGTCGATTTTCGCATGCAGCCACTGCCGCCCTGGATCCGAGCCGATGCGAGCGGGGTGCGGCTCGCGCTGCGTGTGCAGCCGGGCGCGCGTCGCTGCCAGCTGATCGGGGACTATGGCGACCGGCTGAAGGTCGCCGTACAGGCGCCGCCAACCGACGGCCGCGCCAATGAAGCGCTGCTCGACTACCTTGCGGCGTGTCTGCAGGTGCGACGTGCGGCGCTGCGACTCGTCGCGGGTGCCACCTCGCGCGATAAGTCGGTGCGGCTCGAGTGTGATTCGTCGCAGGTGGCGCGCATCGCGCAACGCCTCTCGGCCGCCTGCGGGGGCTGATCCAGCTCCCCTCACCACATTGGCCAGGGGAGAGGACCAGGGGGCGCAGCGGTGACCGCCTAGCCCCTAATCTGTTCTACCTAACCTCTTATTTCTTCATGTCGGACGATGCTGCCGGGGCGGCGGGCTTGGCCGCGTCGGTAGACATCGCGCCGGACTTCGTCGTGTCGGTGTCAGTCTTGGCCACGGCCTTGTGCTTCTTCTTCTTGTGATGGGCCGTCTTCTTGGCGGGTTCCTCGCCTGCCGGCGCAGCGGCCGAAGGTGCGGCGGCCGCTGGTGCCGCAGGGGCAGGAGCGGCCGATTTGGATTCCTGGGCCAGAGCGCCGGCGCTCGCCAGGAGTCCGGTAATCATCAAAGCAACGAGTGATTTCATTGCAAGCTTCCTCTTTGAGAGTGGGATTAAAAACCGCGTCACGCCAACCCGCACGCGTCGGCGCCCGACGATTGCGCACATAAACGGGCAGGTCAACCCCACGGTTGACAGGCCCTGCCGTCGCACCCGCTGCGGATTGCGGATTCGCGGTCAGTCCAAGGACAGGCGGCCAAGGAAAAAGGGGCGCGACCTTTGGGCGCACCCCCAGCAATCCGGTCGCAACACAGGTCTGCGTCCACCCGCCCTGCGTGCCCGCGAACAATTACTTCTTCGCTTCTTCTTTCTTCTCCTCGGTCTTCGCCTCAGGCTTCTTCATTTCGCCCTTCTTCTCATCGGTCTTCGCGTCGGCCTTCTTCATTTCGCCTTTCTTGTCTTCCTTCTTGGCTTCGGCCTTTTTCATGTCGCCCTTTTTCTCTTCTTTCTTGGCCTCAGCGGCGGGCTTGGCTTCCGCTTTCGACTCATCCTTTTTCATTTCGTCGGCGAATGCGCCCGCAGTGGCGAACAGGCCGGCAATCAGTACAGCGATCAGCTTTTTCATCAGATAATTTCCGTCATTCCTAAGTTGAAGGGACGAGCTGCCGGTCTATCGCTTGAGTAGTCCGAGCGCCCGGAGCCGATAACGGCGCGATGTCATGTTGCGTTGACAGCGTTTTCAAGAGCTTCCAGCGCATCGCCGGAGACTTTGAGCTAGCTCGAACGGATCATCCGCCAACCTGAGCAATCGTTCAGCGAGAGGTCTGTGCTTGTGAAGCCGTATGCCGCCAGCGCACCAGGATGGGCCATAGCCACGAGGAGATCAGCCATAGCGCAATGCGGCCGGCACGGACTGCACCCGCCTTGTCTCCACCTGGTGCGCCCGTGGTTCGAACCAACAGAACGACGGTGCCGGCTACGCTCCACAGCAGTGCCGCAAGGAACATCCATGATCGGACGCGATAACCTCCGGGCATCTGGGCAGCGAACACCGCGGCCAGCAGCACGTTGACAGCCTGCGCGATCAGTGCACAAACGAGCGCCGAACCGAGCGTCGACAGCGGATCCTGGTGATGCCTCATAGAACGAGTTTATCGACGCACGAGGATGCCCGACATGGCCTCTGACGAGGACGCGATCGTGGCGATCGCCACCGCGCAGGGTCGCGCTGGCATCGGGGTTGTGCGCGTGTCCGGGACGCGCATCGACGAGGTGACGGTCGGCGTCTTGGGCGCCGTCGCAGCGAGTCGCCTGCGGCCGCGCCTTGCCGTGCACGCCAGGTTTCTCGACACGCAGGGTCGTGTGATCGACGACGGCATTGCGATCCTGTACCGCGCGCCGCATTCGTATACCGGTCAGGACGTTCTTGAACTGCAGGGTCACGGCGGGCCGACGGTCCAGCGGATGCTGCTGGCGCGCTGCCTGGAAGCGGGGCGGGCGATCGGCGCGCGGCTGGCCGAACCGGGCGAATTCACGCGCCGTGCGTTCCTGAACGATCGCCTCGATCTGGCACAGGCGGAAGCCGTGGCCGATCTGATCGATGCGAGCACCGAGGCGTCGGTGCGCAGCGCGAGTCGCAGCTTAACCGGTGAATTCTCCACCGCGCTGACCGAGTTGGGCGCGCAGCTGACGCAGGCCCGGGCGCTGATCGAAGCGACGCTCGATTTCCCGGAAGACGATCTCGAGGACCTGGAAACCGTCGATGTTCGCGAGCGGGTCGCCAGCCTGCGACGTGCGGTGGACGAGGTGATGCGTCGGGCGCGCCTGGGTGCGGTGCTGCGCGATGGCCTGCGCGTAGCACTGATCGGCGCGCCCAATGTCGGCAAGTCGAGCCTGCTGAATGCGTTGGCAGGGCAGGACGTGGCCATCGTCACAGCCCATCCCGGAACGACCCGCGACCGCATCGAGCGCAGCATCGATGTCGGCGGGCTGGTGCTGAACGTGATCGACACGGCGGGACTGCGCGCAACGGACGACGAGATTGAGCGCCTTGGCATCGAGCGCACGCTTGAGGCGGTGGCGCAGGCCGACGTCGTGCTCGAGTTGATCGATGCGACGGCGGTGCGCGACCGCGCGTTCGCCTTCGATCCGAACTGGCGCCAGCGCATCGGGTCACACGCCACCGTCCTTTTGGTCGTCAACAAAGTGGATCTGAGCGGCGATGTCGCCGGGCTGCGCGACGGGCGCCTGTATGCCTCGGCCAAGACAGGCGTCGGGCTGGACGCGTTGCGCGAGGAGCTTTTGCGCCGTGCCGGCTGGGAACACACGCCCTCCGAAGAGGGGGTGTACTTGGCACGCGCACGTCACCTGGACGCCATCGCGCGCACCCAGCATCATCTACAGGAGTGCGCCAACCACCTGCAGCAGGGTGCGCTTCAGCCGGAACTGGCCGCCGAGGAACTGCGCCTTGCGGGACTGGCGCTTGGCCAGATCACGGGCCAGGTTTCGGCAGACGACGTTCTCGGCGAGATCTTCAGCCGCTTCTGCATCGGCAAGTGAGGTGCACGCCAGGCGCCGCCGGGCCAATTCGGGCCGCGGCATCCGGAGCGCGGCATACTTGGGTGGCGGACCCACGTCCGCCGGGAGCTCAGACATGAGACTGACGATGCTTGATCTTCGCCGCATGGCGGCTGAGCGCAAGATCGCGATGCTGACCTGCTACGACGCCTCGTTCGCGGCCGTGTTGGACCGGGCCGGTATCGATACGCTGCTGATCGGCGATTCGCTCGGCATGGTGATCCAGGGTCACGATTCGACCCTGCCGGTCACCGTCGAGGACGTTGCCTATCACACTCGAGCAGTGGCGCGCGGTTCGCAGCGTGCCTTCATCGTCGCGGATATGCCGTTCGGCTCCTACCAGGCAAGTCCACCCCAGGCTCTGGACAATGCGGTCCAGCTGATGCAGGCCGGCGCTCAAATGGTGAAACTGGAGGGCGGCGACGAGATGGCCCCCACGATCGCTTTCCTGGTCGAACGCGGGGTCCCGGTGTGCGCGCACGTGGGCCTGACGCCCCAGCACGTGAATCGTTTCGGCGGCTATCGGATCCAGGGGCGCGGCCAGGCCGCCGCTCGGATACGGGCTGCTGCGCGCTCGGTGATTCAGGCGGGGGCCGAGATGATGGTGATTGAAGCCGTTCCCGAACCGCTGGCGCGCGCGATCGCGTCCGACTCCAAGGCCGTGACGATCGGTATTGGAGCCAGCGTCGCTTGCAGCGGCCAGGTGCTGGTGCTGCACGACATGCTCGGTGTCGCGACGGACAGGAGGCCTCGCTTCGTGAAGAACTTCCTGGCCGAATCGGGCAGCGTGGAAGCGGCCGCGCGCGCGTACCTCGAGCAGGTGCGATCGGGAACGTTTCCGGGCGCCGAGCATGTCTATCCAGAATCAGCCTGAATCGGATGAATCAGCCCAGTTCGCGCCCACACCGCTGACGCAGCTGCTGATGGGTCGCCACCCCGCGGCCGCGCAGTTGCGCCGCCAGCGCCCGTGGTGGCGCCTACGCGCTCCTCGGCTGCGGCAAGTTGGAAGAGGTCGTCGGCGACAAAGACGTCTTTGGAGACAACTCGGTGACCATGCTGCACTTGCCGGGGCACACGTCAGGCCACTACGGGCCGCTGGTGAATGATGAGTCTTATCCGCGGCGCTCTTGACCGCCTCGTGTTGGTGGCAGCAATAATCGCTGGCGGCTGTGTGCCGAGCTTCATCGCGCAATATCGACAGCGGGTTGGGGGGCGTCTGGATCAGGTGTTGCGCGATCTCCTGCCCTTCGAGCAGATCGCGCAGCGCGACTTCGGAGGCAGCTTGGATGCCCTGATACAACATCATCGCGACAGCCTCGATCTGTCCTTCCAACAAGAGGGAGCCGCAATCCAGCAGATGCTGGATGCCGCCGCGCGGCTGCGCGAGGCCGCGGCGGCGCTCGACACCGATGTGGTTGGCCAGTTCGCCTGGTTGGTGCGACACGCCGATCCGGATCTCATCGATGCGACGTGGTCCGCTTGGCGACCCGCGTTCGACGTCTCCCCGGATGGCCTTATCTTCGCCGTCGTGGCTGGGCTGGCGCTGTGGGTGCTCTTTCTGGTGGTGTGGTACGCCGCGGCGGTTTCGTTGCGTCGCCTTCGGCGTGCCCACGCGGCTGCGTAAGCGTGCCGGTGAAGATTGCAGTCCGGTTGGCGGAACGACCGAAGAGCGAGACGTCTCGATTGCGAGCGCGGCCCAACTCATTCCAGCATTGCGCGGCTGAACTTCCGAACTTTCTCGGAACTGGCGTTTTCGTGCGAGCTGACAGTCGAGCTGACAGCGGGCGTGATCGTGCGGCGCTGCTGTTTGCGATCGTGATGGGATTGGCGGCAGGAAGTTACGCGACAGGTGCGTGACAGCCTGAGCTCAACGGCAATTAGGTATGGTCGCGTTGTGGTTGGCCGGTGCCGTCCGTCGCCTGAAATGGGCCAAACACTGGCGCGTCGCCGCCGATTGCGGTAGCGTTTTCACTGCAGTCGATGACCGCGCTGCGTTTACCGGCTTTGGGTGCTCAGGCTCGTACCGTTCCTCCGCTCTGTACGTCGAAGTTCCGCCGCAGTACTTCTTCCGGCCACCCCGCAACGTCCAATGAACTCATCGCTTGCGCGCCGCGGGCGCTTCCCGCGCATTCCATGAAGAGCTTGCTATGGCCACAGGCGTTGTAAAGTGGTTCAACGAGACGAAAGGCTTCGGCTTCATCAAGCCCGACGACGGGGGGAGCGACGTCTTCGCCCATTACAGCGGCATCAAGTCCAAGGGATTTAGGACGCTGAAGGAAAATCAGCGCGTTGAGTACCAGGTCCAACAGGGGCAAAAAGGGCCGCAGGCCGTCGAAATCGTCCCCCTGTCCTGAGGGCCGACTGGCCCGAGGACGGTTCCAAACGGCGCAGCCGCAATCGCTGCGGTTCGCAAGTCGAACCGGGGCGTCAGGCGGCTGCGCGCTTTGATCACACGAAGATGGGAGGAACAATGAGTGCAGTGCCTTCGCGTCAGGCGCGTTCGTCTGCGCCTGCATCCGCGCGCCACCAGGGGCTGCTGCAATGGGTCGAGCGGATCGCTCGCCTGACAGCGCCGGAGCAGATTGTCTGGTGCGACGGGTCGCACGCCGAATTCGATCGACTGTGCGCACAGATGGTCGCGAGCGGCACTCTGCAACGGCTGAATCCGCAAAAACGGCCAGGCTCGTACCTGGCTCGCTCGGATCCGCAGGACGTCGCGCGCGTCGAGGATCGCACCTTCATATGCAGCGAGCGTCGCGACGACGCCGGCCCGACCAACAACTGGATAGCTCCCGGCCAGATGCGCGCGACGCTGGACGGACTGTTCGCCGGCTGCATGCGCGGGCGCACGCTGTACGTGGTTCCGTTCTCAATGGGACCGGTGGGCAGCCCGATCGCGAAGATCGGCGTCGAGCTGACCGACAGCCCGTACGTCGTGGTCAACATGCACTTGATGACCCGGGTTGGAACCGCCGTGTTGGAGGCGCTCGGCGATAGCGCCCCATTCGTGCCTTGCGTGCATTCGGTCGGATCGCCGTTGGCGCCTGGGCAGGCCGATGTACCTTGGCCATGCAACGCGACCAAATACATCGTGCATTTTCCCGAGACGCGCGAGATCTGGAGCTTCGGTTCCGGCTATGGCGGCAACGCGCTGCTGGGCAAGAAATGCCTGGCGCTGCGGATCGCGTCGGTGATGGGCCGCGATCAAGGATGGTTCGCCGAGCACATGCTGATCCTGGCCGTCACTTCCCCGGAAGGTCGGAAATATCACGTCGCAGCCGCATTTCCGTCTGCCTGCGGCAAGACGAACTTCGCAATGCTGGTGCCTCCGGCCGGATTTGCCGGCTGGAAGGTGTCGACAATCGGTGAGGACATCGCATGGATTCATCCCCGAGCGGATGGCCGTCTGTACGCGCTGAATCCCGAGCGGGGTGTCTTCGGGGTAGCGCCAGGCACCGGAGCCCGGACGAACCCCAACGCGATGCGGATGCTGCAGTCGGACGTGCTCTTCACCAACGTTGCGCTGACCGACGATCTGGACGTTTGGTGGGAGGGACAGTCCGAGGCGCCGGCGCACTGCATCGATTGGCAGGGGCGCGATTGGACGCCGCAGCTCGCCGCGGCCGAAGGCAGAAAGGCAGCCCACCCGAATTCGCGTTTTACGGTGGCTGCGGCGCAATGTCCGGCGATCGACTCGGATTGGGAAAATCCGATGGGCGTGCCGATCGATGCGTTCGTGTTCGGTGGTCGCCGCTCGACGACCGTACCGCTGGTGTTCGAGGCCAGGAACTGGAACGAAGGCGTGTACATGGCCGCCACGTTGGCTTCGGAGACGACCGCCGCCCAGGCTGGTTCACAGGGCGTGCTGCGGCGTGACCCGTTTGCGATGCTGCCCTTCATCGGCTATCACGTCGGCGACTACTTCGCGCACTGGTTGAAGCTGGGCGAGCGGATCGCAGCAGCAGGCGCACCGGCACCGCGGGTGTTTTGCGTGAATTGGTTCCGGACGGACGACCAAGGGCGCTTCCTGTGGCCCGGATACGCCGAGAACATGCGCGTGCTCGAGTGGATCGTCGGGCGAGTGGCCGGCACGCGCGACGGCGCGCAGACGTTCCTTGGAGTGTCTCCGCGCCACGGCGACCTGCGATGGGAAGGCCTGTCGCTCGATCCAAGCGCATTCGAACGGGCAACCGCACTGAGCCAGTCCGAGTGGCAACGCGAGTTGGACTCGCACGCGGAGTTTTTCGCGCGCTTGGGCGAGCGGGTTCCGGCTGCGCTGAAGAAAGTACGCGAGCAACTGGCCGAGCGCTTGGCTGCCTGACCGGGCGCAACGTCGGTAGTGTGTGCTTGCCTCGGGATCCGGGAGCGGAGTTCGCCTCTGCGCGGGGATCGGCTTGACGCCGTTTGGATGCTGACGGCATCCCGGTCTTTCAGATAGCCCGGAATTCAGCCAACATGTAGGGGCATCGTCGCGCTGGTTGAAGGGGTTCAATTTCACATTGGGCAGGCAGGCCACGGCTACGCCGATTTGACCGGCATCCTTTTGGGAGCGAGCGCTCGCTCTCAAACGAGCGCGGCACTGCTGTTTCGGATCTGAGAATTACCCAGAGGGCTCCATGCCTGGTAGGCATACTGAATTCCCATCGTCCGATTTTGCGATCACGTCGGTCAACGTCGGGGATCGTCTCGACCAACGCGAGATCGAAGATCGGAAGCAACAGGAAGAGTGGTCGTTCTACGCCAGACGCCACTGGGGATCGACGTTACGAGTCTGGGCGCGGCGGCTGGTGCCCTATGCCGTACTGTTGGCCGTGCTCGCGTTCGCTGGTGGCTGGCTTGCCGAGGAGCGGGACGCGCTCGCCGCCAACCGTATCGCGCAGCGCCTTTCGTCGGCGTTGCGCATCCCCGTCAAAGTACAAGACAGCCGCTTTAGAACAACGCCGGCGCCGGCAATGATTTTGAGCGGTGTCGACTTGGGTGGTCAGCTCCGCCTCGACGAAGTCGTCCTGGAGTTCACCGCGCCCAGCCTTTGGCAATCGGTGATCTCTGGCCATCGACGTTGGGGTGACATCGTGATTTCACCGCTGACGCTGAATTTCGATCAGGCCAGCCATCTGCTCACTTGGCTTAGCTCGATCGACGGTGTTGTTCCCGACAGTGTGACCAAGGTTCGCATTTCGCAGCTTCGATTTCGGGGAAGCGGGTTGCTGCCCGACCCGTACGAGGCCACCGCCCGGCGTGAATCAAATGGGAAGTTTGTGAGCGTCACGCTGCGTCGCTTGGGATCGCCGGGCACGATGCAGCTGCGAGTGACTCCGGATCGAAACGGAGGGCCTGTCTCGTTTGAAGGCGATGCGGCCGACTGGCAGCCGCCGTTTGCTCCGCACATTGCTTGGACCGAGATGGTTGCCTCGGGGCACGCGGGTGCCGACGCAATCGAGTTGGAACGGTTCACGATGGGATCTGCGTTCGGAGCGATCTCGGGGCATTTGGCGGTACGGCACCAGACCGAAGGCTCGGCGGCTTGGTCTGCCGACGGGCGGATCAGCTCGGTCGGTATCGATATTCCCACCGTCATCCAGCAGATCACGAAGCCTGCGCAGGCTCCAGGCGACAAAACCGGGAAAGCTCAAAGCGAGACAGACGAGACCCAATCGACTCCGCTTTCCGGAACCGCCGCGATCGAGGCCACGCTAGTCGGGGCGGGGGCGACTCCAGAGGATGCTCTAAGGCAGCTGGTTGCCGCAGGCGAAATCAAGGTGCGCAGCGCCTCACTGAATGGAATCAACCTTGGGTACACGGCGACACGGCCATCGGCCGACTCGCCGAGCAGCACCGCGTCGACCCGGTTCACCAAGATGGAAAGCTCGTTCGTTGCCAGTTCGTCGGGCGTACTGTTCAAGAATATCCATGCGACGGCGGGGGCTCTTTCGACGCGCGGCGACGTAACCGTCACTCCGCAACTCACGTTGGACGGAATACTGCACGTCGATCTGGGTGGCGCTAGGGTGCAGGCGCCACTCAGGCTTCACGTTCGCGGGGACGTCGCTCATCCGAAATACGGGCGCTGACCCGGCGTCCTATCTTCTCAAAGCGGCGCACGACGCCGCGCCGTTTCAGCGCCGAACACGCCAAAACCCGAGCAGCGCAGAACTGCCAAGATTGAGCGGGTGATGGCCTGTTGTTCCACGTGGAACGTCCGGGACCTGGCGGCCGAAGGCTGGCGGATCCAACCCGAGTCCGCTGGGATCGTGCCGTTCCACGTGGAACATCCGCGACCCTTACCGCTGAAAGCCGCCGCGTCCAACCCGAGGCCACTGGCGATTACAGCCGTTCCACGTGAAACACCCTGGCGCTGGCCCCTCGGATTGGGGAGCGGTTTTATACTGCGCCCGGGAGCGAGGTCCTCGTTGTTCACACCCCTGCCGATGGGAACTTCAAGCGAATTCGACGTGATCGTGATCGGAGGCGGACATGCCGGCACCGAAGCCAGCCTCGCGTCCGCTCGCCTGGGTGCGCGCACACTCCTGATCACGCACAACCTGGAGACGCTGGGGCAGATGTCTTGCAACCCGTCGATCGGCGGGATCGGCAAGGGTCATCTGGTCAAGGAGATCGATGCGCTGGGTGGCGCGATGGCGCTGGCAGCCGACGCCAGCGGAATTCAGTTCAGGATCCTGAACGCGTCGAAGGGGCCGGCCGTGCAGGCGACCCGGGCTCAGGCCGACCGCGTGTTGTATCGCAAGGCCATCCGAGGCTGTCTCGAGCAGCAGCCGAACCTGAGCCTGTTCCAGCAGCCGGTCGACGATTTGGTGATCGACGGCGATCGGATCACCGGGGTCGTCACCCAATCCGGTATCCGCTTTGCCGGACGCTGTGTCGTGCTGACGACCGGGACCTTCCTGAATGGCTTGATTCACGTCGGACTGGAGCAGCACACGGCGGGCCGGGCCGGTGATCCCGCAACGCTGTCGCTCGCGCGCCGCCTGATCGAATTGAATCTGCCGCGCGGCCGATTGAAGACTGGCACGCCGCCGCGCCTGGATGGACGGACCATCGACTTCGACAAGACCGAACGGCAGCCCGGAGATTGCGATCCAGTCCCGGTCTTCTCGTTTATCGGAAGCGCTGATCTGCATCCGCAACAGCTGCCTTGCTGGATCACGCACACGAACGAGCGGACCCATCAGATCATCCGGGCCAATCTGGATCGGTCGCCGATGTACTCCGGAATCATCGAGGGTATTGGTCCGCGCTACTGCCCATCGATCGAGGACAAGGTTCATCGATTTGCAAGCAAGGACTCACACCAAATCTTCCTGGAGCCCGAAGGCCTTTCGACCAACGAGTTCTATCCAAACGGCATCTCGACCTCGCTTCCGTTCGACGCTCAGCTGGAGCTGGTGCACAGCGTGCGTGGACTGGAGCGTGCGCACGTGCTCAGGCCTGGCTATGCGATCGAGTACGACTATTACGACCCCCGATCGCTGCATCCCACATTGGAAACGCGCCCCATTTCGAATCTGTTTTTTGCCGGCCAGATCAACGGGACGACGGGTTACGAAGAGGCTGCGGCCCAGGGACTGCTGGCGGGACTGAACGCCGGACTGCGCGCCCTGGGGCGTGCGACCTGGTACCCAAGACGCGACCAAGCTTACATCGGGGTGCTGGTCGACGACCTGATCACGCGGGGCGTGACGGAGCCCTACCGGATGTTCACCAGCCGTGCCGAATATCGCTTGTCGCTGCGCGAGGACAACGCGGACATGCGACTGACCGAGACCGGCCGCCAACTGGGATGCGTCGATGATTCGCGCTGGGATCAATTCAACCGCAAGCGCGACGCCGTGGCTCGGGAGCTCGAGCGCCTCAAGTCGACGTGGGTGAATCCTCGCATACTCTGCAGCGCCGACTCGGAGCGAGTGTTCGGCAAGCCTCTGGAGCGTGAGTACACGCTCTTCATGCTGCTCAAGCGCCCGTCGGTGACCTACGAGGATCTGTTAAGCCTGAAATCTGCCGGCGGCCTCGGGTTCGGCGAGCCCGCCGACTGCGGCGACTTGGGCCCGTCGGTTGGGCGGCAGGTGCAGATCGCCGCCAAGTACGACGGCTATATCGTTCGACAGCAGGTCGAGGTGGCGCGCCACGAATCGCACGAGACGACAACGATTCCGGACCTCATCGACTACTCGACGGTCCGAGGGCTGTCGATCGAGGTCCGCCAGAAACTCGCAGTCCATCGGCCCAGCACGGTCGGTCAGGCAAGTCGGATCTCCGGTGTGACGCCGGCGGCGATATCGCTTCTGCTGGTTCACTTGAAACGGCTTCGCCAGCGAGGGACGCCGCCCGTCGGCGCAGAGCAAAGCGAGTCTGCACCGCCGGCTGCGGCCACCACCGGCAGGCTCGCCGCCTGATCCCGATTCGAGTGAACCACGGCGGACAGGCATCGACTATCGTGCAACAGCGTACCGCGCTGGATCCCTCCTCCCCAGTTAGCGCTTACTCCATCTGCGTTCACGCTCGGCAGTTGGGCGTCGTTCTTTCGGACGCCCAGTGCGAACGGCTGGAACGCTTCTCGGCGTTGTTGCGGCGTTGGAACCGAACTCACAACCTGACCGCAATCACCCGGGACCAGGAAATCTTGAGCCACCACCTGCTCGACAGCCTCAGCCTCGCGGTCGAACTGCCCGCAGCCCGCGCGCTGCGAATCCTGGACGCGGGTGCCGGAGCTGGCCTGCCGGGGATTCCTCTGGCGATTGCACTGCCGGCGCACCATTTCACCCTGATCGATGCCGTCGCCAAGAAGTGTGCGTTCACTACCCAGGCGCGCGTCGAACTCGGTTTGACCAACGTCGAGGTCGTGCACGGACGTCTGGAAGCGTCTCGCGGCCCGGCCTTCGATTCTCGCTTCGACGTCATCGTCTCGCGTGCACTGGGCTCCCTCCCGACCTTCGTTTCCCTGACCCGGCCCCTGCTCGCATCCGGCGGGCGCTGGATCGCGATGAAAGGTCAGCTGCCCGAGCACGAAATCGAGCAGCTTCCGCCTGACGTGACGGTGGCGCGCATCGTTGCGTTGGAAGTGCCATTGCTGCAGCAGGAGCGGCACCTGATCGTGCTGCAACCCGCGGCGTCGTCAGCCTCCCCGCCGCATTGATCGGAAGAGCGCCCTTGTCCCGAATCTTTTGCATTGCCAACCAGAAAGGAGGCGTCGGCAAGACGACGACCGCGGTGAACCTCGCAGCCGGCCTGGCCCTGCAGGAGCAGCGAGTGCTGCTGATCGATCTGGATCCACAGGGAAACGCCACGATGGGCAGCGGAGCCGACAAGCGCACGCTGAGCCGCACCGTTTATCACGTGATGCTGGGACTGACGACGGCAGCCGAGGCCATCGTGCGCCCGACCGAAGGCACGTACGACCTGATCGGAGCCAATCGCGAGCTGGCGGGCGCCGAAGTCGAGCTCGTCGAACTCGAGCGCCGAGAACTGAGACTGCGCGACGCGCTCGCCCCGGTCACCGACAACTACGACTTCATCCTGATCGACTGCCCGCCTTCGCTGTCGCTGCTGACGCTCAACGGCCTGTGCGCGGTGCAGGGCGTGATCATCCCGATGCAATGTGAGTACTTCGCTCTGGAAGGCCTGACCGATCTGGTCAATACGATCAAGCGGGTACACGGCGGCCTGAATCACGACCTGGAGCTGATCGGCCTGCTGCGCGTGATGTTCGATCCGCGCATGACCCTGCAGCAGCAAGTCTCGGATCAGCTCGAATCGCATTTCGGAGACAAGGTGTTCCGCACGATCATTCCGCGCAATGTCCGACTGGCAGAAGCGCCCAGTCACGGCTTGCCGGGTGTCGTGTTCGACCGAGGCGCGCGGGGCGCGCAGGCGTACATCTCGTTCGGCGCCGAGGTGATCGAACGGGTCAAGACGATGCGGGTGGCCTGACCATGATGATTCGAAGACCCAAGGGACTTGGACGTGGGCTGGATGCGTTGCTGGGCGACAGCACGGCTGTGATGGAAGCGCCCGGAGCGCCGAACGTGCTGCCGCTCGCGCAACTGCGTCCCGGCCGTTATCAGCCGCGCACGCGCATGGATCCGCAAGCGCTCAACGAGCTGGCCGACTCGATCCGGGCCCAGGGCGTGATCCAGCCGATCCTGGTGCGGCCGGTGGGCGAAGATTCGTACGAGATCATTGCCGGCGAACGACGCTACCGCGCCGCGCAGATTGCCGGGCTGGATGAAGTCCCGGTGATGGTGAAGGCGGTGGCCGACGAGGCTGCACTGGCCATCGCGCTGATCGAGAACATCCAGCGAGAGGATCTGAATGCGCTGGAACAGGCACACGGCGTGCGCCGACTGATCCAGGAGTTCGGCTTCACCCACGAGCAGGCCGCCCAGTCGATCGGCCGCTCGCGCAGCGCCACCAGCAACCTGCTGCGACTGCTGAACCTGGCCAATCCGGTACAGCAACTTCTGATGGACGGAGGCCTCGAGATGGGGCACGCGCGCGCCCTGCTGTCGTTGCAGGCGGCCGACCAGATCCAGCTGGGACAGCGCATTGCCGCGCGCGGCCTGTCGGTGCGCGAAGCCGAAGCGCTGGTGGAGCAAACGCTGCGCCCGGTGCGAAGCGCCGCCGGCGCGCGCCCGCCAGCCAACCGCGACCTGGGCCGCCTGCAGGAGGAGCTGTCGGACGCCTTGGGAACGACCGTTGCCATACGCGCCGGCGCCAAGGGCAGGGGACAGATCCGGATCGACTTCGCAACCCTGGACCAGCTGCAAGGACTGATCGAGCGCCTGCGCCAGTGAACGAGTGCCGTAGGCGTTGTCGCCGGCGGTGCGCGTCCCGATTGGATTGGCCATCGCGCAGCGAACCGGAGCAGGCTGGGCGCACGTTTGCGCAACGTCAAGCACTGGGCCGGAGGCGACTTGCCGTCGATGTCACAGCGCCTTAAACTGCGCCCGCTTTGGGGAGATGGCCGCGGAGTCGCCCGGGCAGTGCCGCTCGGGCAGTGCGAGTGACAGCGCGTCCGGAAATGCGGTTGCGGGGGGTTCCGGTCAATGTTCCGGGTCGTCGCAGCGCAATTTCTGACCTCGATGGTCGTCTCGGCCGGTGCGTGGATCATCGGTGGCCACCGTGCAGCGGTTTCGGCGCTGCTCGGCGGTCTGGCATGCACCCTCCCCAACGGTTTGTTTGCGTTGCATCTCGCGTGGCTTGGGCGTGTGCCGCAGTCGCGCGCGGGTGAAAGTGGATCGGGACGCGCGACGGCGTACGCACTTGCGCTCCTGGCCGGTGAGTTCCTCAAGGTCCTTCTGACGATCGGGCTGCTGCTGCTGATCGCGCGGACGGTCCGGGATTTGGTCTGGTTAGCGCTGATCGTCGGGATCAGCGCCGCTTTGTTGATGCAAGCTGCCGCATTGATCCGCCGCTGAACGCGTACAAATCGAATGATGGCCGACTCCGAACCCATCACCGCATCCGAATACATCGCGCACCACCTGCAGCAGTTTGCCAGCGCGCCGCAGAAGGGCCTGTTCGACCTCTCGGTCGTTCACTACGACACGCTGGCTTTCGCGCTGCTCACGGCCGCGGTGGTGTTGATCGTCCTGCGTTTCGTCGCGGTGCGGGCAACTGCGGGCGTGCCCGGGCGCTTCCAGGCCCTGATCGAGTGGTGGGTCGAAATCGTCGACGAGCAGGCCAAGGCCCTGGTGTCGATCGACCGCAGGTACGCGGCGCCTTTGGCGCTGACGGTGTTTTTCTGGGTCACCCTGATGAACGCCGTCGACCTTCTGCCGGTCGATCTGATTCCGCGTGTGGCACAAATGTTCGGCATCGAGCACGTGCGCCCGCTGGTGACTGCCGACGTCAACGCACCCTTGGGTATGGCGCTTGGCGTGCTGGTGCTGTCGCTGTACTACGGCATCAAGATCAAAGGCCTGTTCGGCTTCCTGAAGGATCTCGTCATCGCGCCGTTCGGGCAGGTGCACCTGAGCCCGAATCCGCTGACCTGGGTGGGCGGCCTGTTGCTGGCGCTCGCCAACTTCGCCATGAACATCATCGAGTACGTTTCCAAGACCTTCTCGATGGGCATGCGGTTGTTTGGCAATATGTACGCGGGCGAGCTGCTGTTCTTCCTACTGGCGCTGTTGAGCGGCGGAATCGTCCTGAACTCGCTGCATGGCGTCATCGCGAGCCTGGCTCTGGCCATCGCCCACGCCTTCCTGGGTGCGGCCTGGGCCATATTCCACATCCTGATCATCCTGCTGCAGGCCTTCATCTTCATGATGCTGACGCTGGTGTACATCGGCCAGGCCCAGGAATCGCACGCTTCGCACTGACGCTTATGGAACCGATTTCAATTCACGCTTATTTATAGGAGAAACAATGACTAACGTCGGCCTGGTTGCCATCGCGTGCGGCCTGATCATCGGACTGGGGGCCAGTGGCGCCTGCATCGGCATCGGCATCATGTCCGGTAAGTTCATCGAGTCGTCGGCGCGCCAGCCCGAGCTGATGAACGCGCTGCAGGGCAAGGTGTTCCTGCTGCTTGGCCTGATCGACGCTTCGTTCATCATCGGAACCGGAATCGCGCTGTGGTTCGCGGTCGCCAGCCCGTTCAAGGGCTGAGTCCGAACGCCCGAGTCCAACATCATCCGACCTTTCGCGCCGGGGCCGGCAAGCGACGGCTCGCGCATAGGGATGCCGAATGAACCTGAATGCCACGTTGTTTATCCAGGCCGTTGCCCTTTTCATCGCTGGCTGGATCACGATGAAATTCTTTTGGCCGATGCTGATTCATGCGCTGGACGAGCGTCGCCAGAAGATCGCCGATGGCCTGGCCGCCGCGGAGCAGGGAACGCGCAGCCTGGCCGAGGCTCAGCGCAAAATTGCGCAGATCGACGCGGACGCGCGCGCGCGATCGCAAACGCTGATCGCCGACACCGAGCGGCGCGCCCAGCAGATCATCGAGGAAGCCAAGGGTCAGGCCAAGGCCGAAGGCGACCGCCTGATCCAGGCCGCGCGCGCCGAGGCCGACCAGCAGGTGGTGCGCGCCAAGACCGTGTTGCGCGATCAGGTCGCCGCACTGGCGGTGGCCGGAGCCGAGCAGATCCTGCAGCGCGAAGTCGACGCCAAGGTGCACGCGCAGTTGCTCGACCAGCTGAAGGCCAGGCTGTAGCCATGGCTGAACTGTCGACCATCGCCCGCCCCTACGCGGAGGCCCTTTTTTCCGCTGCCAGCGATCAAAAGGCGACCGACGCCTGGCTGCCCCTGCTGGATGGTCTCGAGCAGGCCGTATCGCAGCCGCAGCTGGCGAGCTTGACCGGCGACCCGCGCCTGTCCAACCAGCAGAAGTTCGATCTGCTCAGCGCGGTGGCCGGCGGCAAGCTGCCGCCGCAGCTCGCCGCCTTCCTGAAGCTCGTGATCGAAAACGATCGCCTGTCGGCCCTGCCCGAGGTCGCCGCACAGTTTCACGGCCTGAAAAACGACGCCGAGGGAACGGCCGACTGCCTGATCGAATCGGCCTTTGCACTGAGCGATGCCCAGGTGGCGGATTTGATCAAACGTCTCGGCAGCAAATTCCCGCGCCGGCTGAAGCCGCAGGTGAAACTGACGCCGCAACTGATCGGCGGGGTGCGTGTCACGGTCGGCGACCGCGTACTCGACGGCTCGGTGCGGGCGCGGCTGGACGCAATGCGCGTCCAGCTGACCACATGAAATTCCAAGTTCGGAGTCCAACATGCAACTGAACCCATCCGAGATCAGCGAACTGCTCAAGAGCCGGATCCAGCAGCTGGGCGTCGACACTGATGTTCGCACCCAGGGCTCGGTGGTCACGGTGACCGACGGCATCTGCCGCGTGCACGGCCTGTCCGATGCGATGCAGGGTGAGATGCTGGAATTCAAGGACAACACCTTCGGCCTCGCCTTGAACCTGGAGCGCGACTCGGTGGGCGTGGTGATCCTGGGCGACTACGAGCACATCTCGGAAGGCGACACGGTCAAGACCACCGGCCGCATCCTGGATGTGCCGGTCGGGCCCGAGCTGATCGGGCGCGTGGTCAACTCGCTCGGCCAGCCGATCGACGGCAAGGGCCCGATCCAGAGCAAGGAGCGCGACGTCATCGAGAAGGTTGCCCCGGGCGTGATCTTCCGCAAGTCGGTGTCGCAGCCGGTGCAGACCGGCCTGAAATCGATCGACGCGATGGTGCCGATCGGCCGCGGCCAGCGCGAGCTGATCATCGGCGACCGCCAGACCGGAAAGACGGCGGTCGCGATCGACACGATCATCAATTCGAAGGGCAAGGACCTGATCTGCGTGTACGTCGCGATCGGCCAGAAAGCCTCGACCGTCGCCAACGTGGTGCGCAAGCTGGAGGAAACCGGTGCGATGGCCTACACGATCGTGGTCGCCGCCACGGCCTCGGAATCGGCCGCCATGCAGTACATCGCGCCGTACTCGGGCTGCACGATGGGAGAGTACTTCCGTGACCGCGGCCAGGACGCGCTGATCATCTACGACGACCTGACCAAGCAGGCGTGGGCCTATCGCCAGATCTCGCTGCTGTTGCGCCGGCCGCCGGGGCGCGAAGCGTATCCGGGCGACGTGTTCTACCTGCATTCGCGACTGCTGGAGCGCGCGGCGCGCGTGAACGAGGAATACGTCGAGAAATTCACCAAGGGCAAGGTCAAGGGCAAGACCGGCTCGCTGACCGCGCTTCCCATCATCGAAACCCAGGCCGGCGACGTGACGGCGTTCGTTCCGACCAATGTGATCTCGATCACCGACGGCCAGATCTTCCTGGAAACCGACCTGTTCAACGCCGGCATCCGGCCCGCCATCAACGCCGGAATTTCGGTCTCGCGGGTCGGTGGCGCGGCCCAGACCAAGGTGATCAAGAAGCTCGGCGGCGGTGTGCGGCTGGCGCTGGCGCAATACCGGGAGCTGGCGGCGTTCGCGCAGTTCGCCTCGGATCTGGACGAAGCGACCCGCAAGCAGCTCGAGCGCGGCCGCATGGTTACCGAGCTGATGAAGCAGCCGCAGTATCAGCCGCTCGCGGTGTGGGAGCAGGCCGTGGTGCTGCTGGCCGTCAACAGCGGGCACTTCGACGATGTCGTCGTCGGTGACGCGCTGTCGATGGAGAAGGCCTTGCGCGACTACCTGAAGGCCAAGCACGCCGCCCTGATCGACCGCATCGAGTCGACCAAGGACCTGCCGAAGGACGACGAGAAGGCGCTGTTGGACGCCATCGATGCCTTCAAGAAGGGCGCGCGCTGAGGCGCCCGAGCGGGACCCGAACATGCCGAGCACCAAGGAGATCCGCCTGAAGATCAAGAGCGTGCAGAACACGCGCAAGATCACCAAGGCGATGCAAATGGTGGCCGCCTCGAAGATGCGCCGGGCGCAGGATCGGATGCGCGCCGCGCGGCCTTACGGCGACAAGATCCGCAACATCGTCGCGCGCCTGGCGCAGGCCAACCCGGAATACCGCCATCCATTCATCGTGCGTCGCCGCGACATCCGCAGCGTCGGGCTGATCCTGGTGACGACCGACAAGGGGCTGTGCGGCGGCCTGAACACCAACATCCAGCGCGCGGCGCTGGCGCGCATCAAGGAGTGGGATGCCGGCGGCACCCAGCTGCAGATGACCGCGATCGGCAACAAGGGGCTGGGTTTTCTGCAGCGCCTGCGCGCGAACATCGTGTCCCAGGTGGTGCATCTGGGGGACGCGCCGAACCTGGTGAAGCTGATCGGGCCGGTCAAGGTTCAGCTCGACGCGTACTCGCGCGGCGAGGTCGACGCCGTTTACCTCGCCTACTCGCGCTTCATCAACACGATGAGTCAGGAGCCCTTGCTCGAGCAGCTGCTGCCGTTGTCGAGCGAGCGTCTGGCGCAGAGTGAAGAGGAGCGCCGCGCGCACGCCTGGGATTACCTGTACGAGCCCGACCCGCAACACGTGATCGACGAGCTGATGACGCGCTATGTCGAAGCGCTCGTCTATCAGTCGGTCGCCGAAAACATGGCGTCCGAGCAGAGCGCCCGGATGGTCGCGATGAAGGCCGCCTCCGACAACGCCAAGAAGCTGATCGACGAGCTGCAGCAGGTCTACAACAAGACGCGCCAGGCCGGGATCACGAAGGAGATCTCCGAGATCGTCGGCGGCGCCGCAGCGATCGCTTGAGCTCATGACGATCGCTTTCCCCCTCACCCCTTCCCCCTCTCCCCCAAGGGAGAGGGGAAATGTTGTGCGGCAATCGGCTATCCGCCGTTTGCCGAATGCTCAATCGAGGCAACCATGTCCACCTCCACCGGAAATATCGTCCAATCGATCGGCGCCGTCGTCGATATCGAGTTCCCGCGCGATCAGATGCCCCACGTGTACAACGCACTGGTGCTCGAAGCCGATCCGACCAACAAGCTGGTCGAGCAGGGTCTGACGTTCGAGGTGCAGCAGCAGCTGGGCGACGGCGTGGTGCGCACGATCGCCATGGGCTCCAGCGACGGGCTGAAGCGGGGCATGTCGGTGCGCGATACGGGCGAAGGCATCAAGGTACCGGTCGGCACCGGCACGCTGGGGCGCATCATGGACGTGCTGGGACGCCCGATCGACGAAGGCGGCCCGATCAAGACCAGCGAGCTTCGCGAGATCCACCAGTCCGCGCCGGTCTTCGCCGATCTGTCGCCGTCGGTGGAGCTGCTGGAGACCGGCATCAAGGTGATCGACTTGATCTGCCCGTTCGCCAAGGGCGGCAAGATCGGCCTGTTCGGCGGAGCTGGAGTCGGCAAGACCGTCAACATGCTGGAACTGATCAACAACATCGCAACCCAGCACTCCGGCCTGTCGGTGTTCGCCGGCGTGGGTGAGCGCACGCGCGAGGGCAACGACTTCTATCACGAGATGATCGAAGCCGGCGTCGTCAAGCTCGACAACCTGCCGGAGTCGAAAGTCGCGATGGTGTTCGGCCAGATGAACGAGCCGCCAGGTAACCGGCTGCGCGTTGGCCTGACCGGCCTGACGATCGCCGAGCGCTTCCGCGACGACGGCAAGGACATCCTGTTCTTCGTCGACAACATCTACCGCTATACGCTGGCCGGCACCGAGGTGTCGGCGCTGCTGGGTCGGATGCCGTCGGCCGTCGGCTATCAGCCGACGCTCGCCGAAGAGATGGGCAAGCTGCAGGAGCGGATCGTGTCGACCAAGACCGGTTCGATCACTTCGGTGCAGGCCGTCTACGTGCCGGCCGACGACCTGACCGACCCGAGCCCGGCCACCACCTTCGGCCACCTGGATGCCACCGTGGTGCTGAGCCGCGACATCGCCTCGCTCGGCATCTATCCGGCGGTGGACCCCCTCGATTCGACATCGCGGCAGGTCGACCCCAACGTGATCGGCGAAGAGCACTACACGACCACGCGCCGCGTACAGGCGACGCTGCAGCGCTACAAGGAGCTGCGCGACATCATCGCGATCCTGGGCATGGACGAGCTGTCCCCCGAGGACAAGCTGGCCGTCACGCGCGCGCGC
>Ga0210394_10001808_pt1 | contig 32092 bp, 23 predicted proteins | sample IncBWC12MmetaG_FD_160121 | JGI IMG/M metagenome (GOLD analysis project Ga0210394, IMG submission 160121) | Forest soil microbial communities from Barre Woods Harvard Forest LTER site, Petersham, Massachusetts, United States - Inc-BW-C-12-M | ecosystem: Environmental > Terrestrial > Soil >... | reverse complement strand
TTTTGCCAAGACCTCCCAACTGGATCGGTCAATCCTGCGCGCCGGCGGTCTGCTGAGCCGGCAGCTGCGCGGGACGCTCCACGCGGTTTATGGCTACGATGCCGTTTCGCCGGCAGGTCTCTCCGAGGCGATGTCCGGACGCGTCATCGATGTGCTGGACCGCGAGTCGAGGCGTGCCGCGGCGGTGCGTTTCGAGCAGACCCTGGGTTCGCACAGGATTGCGCGTTCGAGGCGCTATCTGCTCGCCGCGCGCCCCATCGATGCGATCGCCGAGGCCGCCCGCCGCAGCCGCAGCGCGATCGTGGTCATGGGTGCCGTATCCCGCTCGGGTCTGAAGCGCCTGCTGATCGGCAACACCGCGGAGCGCATCCTCGATGCGCTCACGTGCGATGTTCTCGTGGTCAAGCCTGATGGCTTTCGAGAGCGGCTTTCGCGCATACAACGCGGCTCGCGCCTGCGTGTCGCAGCCCCCACCAACACGCTGGGTTATTATTGATTCGGTGCTTGGTTTGTATTCCGAGCGAGACACCCAGCGTTGGAGGGGCTCGAATTGATCACGGCCGAACAGATTCGATCGACCCAGGGCCTGATCGCGCCGTACGTGCGCCGCACCCCCGTGATCGAGATCGATGCCGCGGATTTCGGTGTTCAGGCGGCCAGCCTGCTGTTGAAGCTCGAACTGTTCCAGCATACCGGTTCTTTCAAAGCGCGTGGCGCATTCACCAATCTGATCACTCGCAAGGTTCCCGCCGCCGGCGTAGTGGCCGCGTCAGGCGGCAATCACGGCGCCGCGGTCGCCTATGCGGCCATGAAGCGCAAGGTTCCGGCGAAGATCTTTGTGCCCAGCGTTGCCTCGCCGACCAAGATCAAGAACATCACCGATTACGGCGCCGAGCTCGTGATCGCGGGGGAGCGATATGCGGATGCGCTCGCCGCGAGCGAGGCCTGGGCGGCGGAGTCGGGTGCATTGCCGGTTCATGCGTTCGATCAGGCTGAGACCCTGCTTGGACAGGGCACCGTGGGCCTGGAGTTGGAACAACAGTCGAGCGCCATCGATACGTTGCTGGTCGCAGTCGGCGGCGGCGGCCTGATTGCCGGCATTGCCGCCTGGTATCGGGGCCGGATCAATGTGGTCGGCGTCGAGCCGGAGAAGGCACCCACGCTGACGCGTGCGCTCGAGGCTGGCCGCCCCGTCGATGCCGAAGCCGGCGGCATCGCAGCCGACTCGCTGGCGCCGCGTCGCGTCGGCGAACTCGTGTTTCCGATCGCACAGCGTTTTCTCAAGCAGACGGTGCTGGTGAGTGACGAGGCGATCCTCGCGGCTCAAAGCGCGCTCTGGAAGACGCTGCGGGTGGTGGCCGAACCCGGCGGTGCCGCGGCGCTTGCAGCACTTACCTCGCGCCAGTACCGGCCGCGCGCCGATGAGCGCGTCGCGGTATTGATTTGCGGCGGTAACACCATCGCGGTCGATTTCGATCGTTGATCATCGCGGTGCATCGCTGAGATCCAATCGAGCGCGCGCGTGCGCATCGGTCAGTGCGGCCATCAGCGCGGCAACATCGCCGATGCGCGCGCCGAGAGCTGCCGGTACGATCTCGCACATCGCCGCGGCCTGTGGCAGCGCCTCGCGCGCCACCACCGCGCGTGCCGCTGCCAGCACGCGATCGCCCAGCGCGACCGCGAGCGAGCCGAGCACGATCAATTGCGGATTGAGCGCATCTATCAACAGGGCCAGTCCCTGTCCCATGCGCTCTCCGGCCGCGGCGGCTACGGACAGCGCATCGGGCTCATTCCGCAGCATGGCTTCAATCAGCGTGCGAATCGGTGTCTGTGTATTCCAGCGCTGCGGATACAATCGCGCCGCGAGCTGTACGAGGCCTGCGCCGGAGGCGAACCCCTCCCACGAACCGCATTTGCCGTAGCCCTCTGGTCCCTGCCTCGACAACCGCCAGTGCCCGATCTCGCCGGCGGTATCGCTCGCGCCATGCAGAATCCTGCCGTCGATGATGAAGCCCGCGCCGAGCCCGGTACCGAAGGTCAAGAAGATCAGGTGCCGCAGGTTCCGCGATCTGCCGGCGCCGAAATGGAACTCCGCCAGTGCGCCGGCGTTGCCGTCGTGTTCGATGTGGACGCTCAAATCGGGGATGCTCTCGGCGAGGCGCCGTTTGAGTTGGACGTGATGCCAGCCCGGAAGGTGCGGTGGTTCGTGCAGCACGCCCTGCTCAATCTGCAGCGGCCCGCCGATCGCGACGCTCAGAGCGATGACTTCGCGGCCCGCAGCGCTCGCCTGCGCGCGCAATTGCCGAACCGCGTCAAGCACGGATGGCAATGTCGCCTCGAACGGCCTCGCGGCCTCCGTCGGCATTTCGATTCTTTGCAGAATCCGGCCGTTCGCGTCGCCTTCGACGCAGGCGATCTTGCTGCCACCGATGTCGAGGCCGATCAGCGAGCGCGTGAGTGGAGACATCGATCCAAAGGTAGCACTCCGTCGCGCATAATGACTGCATGAGTTTGGATGATGGCTACATGCGCCAGGCGCTGGAGCAGGCCCGCCTGGCCGAGCAGGCGGGCGAAGTGCCGGTCGGCGCGGTGCTGGTGCTCGAAGATCGCGTCATTGCCACCGGCGCCAATGGCCCGATCGGGCGTTCCGATCCAACCGCGCACGCGGAGATCGAAGCACTGCGCGCAGGCGCTCGCTCGCTCGGTAATTACCGGCTGACTGGCAGTGTGCTCTATGTGACGCTTGAACCGTGCCTGATGTGTGCCGCAGCGCTGGTGCAGGCGCGGGTGGCGCGCGTGGTATTTGGCGCCTGGGATGCGCAGTTCGGCGCGGCCGGCAGTCTGATCGATGCGTTCCGCCTGCCGGGTCTCAATCACCGCGTCGATGCCTTCGGCGGCGTTCTCATGCAGGAGTGCAATGCAGTGCTGCGCGGATTCTTCGAGCGCCAGCGCTCATGGGAACAGCGTTAGTTGAAGCGTTGCCCCGACTTATCGAAGCTGACAATCGAGGCGGCGCGCGTGGTCACGACGGGATTGCGCGCGGTCTTGTCGGCATCGATCCATTCGAGCACGGCCAGATACTGGCGCACCTGCTCGACGAACTTCGCCGGCTCCCAGCCGCGGGCATAGCCGCGCTTGACGCGGTTGTACCATTTCTCCTGCGCCAGCAGCGGTAGCTGGGCGCGCACGTCGCTCCAGGAGTCCGGGTTCTTGCCGTGCATCTGTGCCAGCACGCGCGCATCTTCGAGATGGCCGTAGCCGACGTTGTAGGCCGCGAGCGCGAACCAGGTGCGGTCCGGCTCGGCAATGCGCTTGGGGATAGTCTCGATGACCTGCGCCAGGTAGCGCGCACCACCCATGATGTTCTGGCGCAGGTTGGCGCGGTCGTTGACGCCGACTGTGGTCGCGGCATCGTTGGTCAACATCATGATGCCGCGCGCGCCATCGGCCGAAGCCGCCTGGCCCTGCCACTTCGATTCCTGGTAGCCAACGGCCGCAAGCAGGCGCCAGTCGAGCCCGGTCTGCTGCGCGGCCTCTTCGAACAGGCCCTGCAGCGCCGGCAGACGCGCGGCGATGTCGGCCTGAAACTGGTGCGCCGATTCATAGTCGAAATCGCCAGACTCATTGCGAGCGTCGGCTTCGATATGCGCCAGTTCACCCGAGCTCTGCGCATTCTCGATGAACCGATTGGCAACCCGCAGCAGTTCGGTGGCGCCTTCGGGTACGACCCATTGCACCGGCCGCGGGTCGGGCAGCGCGAAGGCGACTACGGATTCGGGGTAAAGATGTTGCGCGAATGCAAACTCGTTGGCGTCGACGATGGCGTAGTCGGCGCCGCCACTGCTGACCAGCTCGAGCGGGTCGGCCTGATCCCGGAGCAGGGCCGTCCAGGAGAGCTCCGGGGCCTCCTGGCTGCGAAGCGTTTCCAGCAGCGTCTGCTGCGGACTGCCCGCCAGCAGGACGATGCGCGAATTGCGCAATCCAGCGACGCTGTGCGGCTGCGGCTTGCCGCGGGGCTGCACCACGAGCTCGGGGATGCTCTGGTAGGGCACCGTCGTGAGCCCAATCTCGCGCCAGGCCACATCCGGGCTGATCTGTGCAGCCGCCAGATCGGCATGGCCCCGGGTGAGAGCGGCCCGCATCGCGGCCACGTCGGGCACGGTATTAACCGCGAGCGGTACACCGAGCTCGCGCGCGAACGCGGTGGCCAGACGGTATTCGAACCCCTGCGGGCCGTGGGCTCCGAGGTAATAGCTGGTCGGGGAATTGAGGGTCACCATGCGCAACTCGCCGCGCGCACGGATCTGCTCCAGGCTGGAGCTGGGCTTGGAACAGCCGGCCAACAGGATCACCGCCGTAATGGTGATTCCCAGCACTCGACCCGGCTGACCCTGCCGAAGGTTAGAATTCATGACACTTCCCACTCAGCTAGAATAACAGCTACCCCCGGAGAGGTACCGAAGCGGTCATAACGGCGCCGACTCGAAATCGGATGGTCGGGTTAAACCGGCACGTGGGTTCGAATCCCACCCTCTCCGCCATCCAAATCCCGACTCGGCAACCGTTTTTGCGTCTCTATTCAATACGTTGCGCGCACCAACATGGCCCTCCCAGCATGCCTGATGCTGCTTTGCAGCAGTAGCTTATTCGGACACCGGCAAATGCTGACGTACGGCACCAACGCTGTGTGGAAGACTCGAATAGTCCATGACAATCAAGGGTCTCAATCGCGCGGCCTGTCAGCCACGGGGTAGTGCGCTACGTCACAGATCCAGCCCCTGGACGGTGACTTATGTCCTATCCCGTGGTGCGACCGGGCCGTACATTGGGCTACCCGCGATTGCGGATGGGCTGCGCGACGGCGCTCCCGCCCGCATTGGCTACGCGGTACGGCTAGCATAGGCGGCGTATGCCTAAGAGCGATGCGGCAGAGATGAACCACCCATCCACGGATCAATCCGCGGCGCGGCGTCGTTTCGGGGTCCTGATAGACCAGATCACGGCCAGCGTGGCTGAGATCAGCGCGGCGTCGTCCGTGTTCGAAACCCTGCCGGCGACCTTGGCGGGGCTCGCTGGGGCCTTGCGCTTCGACCGCGTCACCATCCTCGAGACGCTGTCCCAAATTGGTGCACCGCAATCGCACCGTCTCCTCTTCCTATGGACGGCCACGGACTGCCCCGCGCCACCATTGGGCGCGGCTGCGCTGTCTCCCTCGGCCGAGGTCGAGGCGCTCCGCGAGTGGGGCGAGCCACTGTCGCGCGGCGATCCGGTGATCAGCCTGCGCAGCCGCGTGCCGGAGCCGTTGAGCCGATATCTGGCCGAACGTGGCGCCTACAGCGCCGTCACCCTCCCCGTGGTGGTCGAGGGCCGCTCCTGGGGACAGATCGGCTTTGACGATTGTCGCTCAGAGCACGACTGGGCCGTCGATGACATCAAGTCGCTGGCGATGCTGGCCCAGTTCATCGGCGCCGCGATCACGCGCGAGCGACTCCGCCACGAGGCCCGGCAGCGCGAGCAGTTGCTGCAGGCGGCGACGCTGTGTGCGGCCCAGATCGGCAGCGCGCACGACCTGCGGCAAGCGCTCAACAATTCACTCGCCATTCTGGCGCGCGCGTTCGAGGTCGATCGCATGCTGCTCATGGAAGTGCCCAGCGACGACAGCGAGGCGCAGCGGCGCAGCGTGCTGCGTAATTTCTGGCTCGGTCCCGATACGCCGCTGAATCCGGCCCAGATCGCGCAGACGACGGCGCTCGCACCGGATCCGGACGTAGTGGCCTGGATGGCGCCATTGGAACGCGGTATCGCGGTCGAGGGTCAACTGTCGCACGCTGCCCCTGGGGTGCGCGATCTGTTGCTGCGGCTGCATGCGCGCTCGGTGCTGCTGGTTCCGATCATGGTGGACGGACGCTATTGGGGCCACATCGGGCTCGACGTCTGCCGCCACGATCGCCTCTGGAGCGGCACCGAAATCGACGTGCTGAAGATCCTGGCCGACATGATCGGCGCCGCGATCACGCGCGAGCGGCACGTGGCGGAACTCGCACGCGCCGACACCATCATTCAAAAGAGCCCGACGGTGCTCTATCGCCTGCGCGGCGAGCCGTCGCTGCCGATGATCTACGTCTCGAAGAACATCGATCGCATCGGCCACAGGCAGGAAGAGCTGCTCGCCTCACCGACGCTGTATCGATCGTTGATTCATGCCGAGGACCGCGATCGCGTCAATGCCGCGATGGAGCAGCTGCTGCAGTGGAATACGCCGGCCGGGAGTCTCGAATTCCGCATGCTGACCAGTGACGGCGGCGTGCGCTGGTTCGAGAACTGCTATACCCCGGTGCGCGACGAGGCGCAGCGCCTGATTGAAGTCGAAGGCATCCTGATCGACATCAGCGAGCGCAAGTCCGCCGAAGCCAGCATCGCCAAGCTGGCGCGCACCGATGCGCTCACGGGACTGGCCAATCGCATGACCTTCAGCGATCACCTGCGCCAGGCGTTCGCCGCTGCGCAGCGCGGCTCGCGCTCGTTCGCCGTGCTCTATCTGGATCTGGACCGCTTCAAGGAAGTCAACGACACGCTCGGCCATCACGCCGGTGATCGGCTGCTGCAGGAAGTGTCGCGGCGGCTGCGCGACGTCACCCGCGAGATCGACCTGGTGGCACGCCTCGGTGGCGATGAATTCGCCATCGTGCAGACCGGCATCGATGATTCGGCGGCCGCCGGCACGCTGGCCGAGAAGCTGATCGAGATCGTTTCGGCGCCCTACGTCATCGACGGCAACGATCTGCGCATCGGGGTCAGCATCGGTATTTCGCTCTACGAAGGCAACGTCGGCAGTCCCGATGCGCTGCTGATGCAGGCCGACCAGGCGCTCTATCGCGCCAAGCACGCAGGCCGCGGTCAATATCGCTTCCATTCGGATGAAATAGATCACGAAGTGCGCGCCCACATGGCGCTGGCGGAGGATCTGCGCAGCGCGCTCGCGCGGCACGAGCTCGAGATGCGCTACCAGCCCCAGGTCGAGCTGGCATCGGGCAAGATCGTGGGCATGGAGGCGCTGCTGCGCTGGAACCATTCCACGCGCGGCCTGCTGCTGCCGGAGGATTTCCTGCCGATCGCGGAGAAATACGGTCTCATGCAGCAGCTCGGCCGCTGGGCCATGGACACGGCCTGCCGGCAGATGTCGCTGTGGCGCGGAGCGGGCATGCGGGTACCGGTAGTGGCGATCAATGTCGCGCTGGCGCAGATCAAGATGGGACGCGAGTTCGTGCGCGACGTCATGGACAGTATTTCCCGCTGGGGCCTGGTACCTGGCGATATCGAACTCGACGTGACCGAGCTGGTGCTGGCGCGATCGACGCTGGCGCAGAGCAATGTGCTCGATCAGCTGCGCCGTGTCGGCGTCGGCATCGCAATCGACAACTTCGGCTCGCAGTACTCCTCACTTGACTACCTGCGCACCTATCGCGTCAGCCGCCTCAAGATCGCGCGCGGCATGATTGCTGCCGCCGACGCCGAGCCTGGCGGCGTGGCGATGGTGCGCGCGATTCTGAGTCTGGCCGGCGAGCTCGGCATCGATGTCGTGGCCGAAGGGGTCGAAACCGACACGCAGCGCAAGCTGCTGGTGCAGGCGAGCCAGCATGCGCAGGGGCAGGGCTTCTTCTACAGCCGCGCGGTGCCGGCCGATGAAACCCTGCCGATGCTGCGCGCGGGCGTCGTGTGCCCGGGCGATCGCACCGCCGACCCGGTCCCTGGCGATACGCCCGCGGAGCACGGTAGCGACGGCAAGCAGGGCGATGGCGAGCGCCGGGACGGCAAACGCGTAATAGCGAGCTGATTGGCGGAGCCCGTCCGAGCTGCTATCCACTTGCCGTTCGCGGCATAATAAAGCGATGTGGATCGTCAGGCTGGCGCTGCGCCGACCGTACACCTTCATCGTGCTCGCCATGGTGATCGTCCTGCTCGGCGTGTTCAGCATCCTGCGAACACCGACCGACATCTTTCCGAACATCAACATTCCGGTCATCAGCGCGATCTGGTCGTACACCGGACTGCCACCCGAGGACCTCGCCACCCGCATCGTCGCCAACGCCGAGCGCTACGCCCAAACCACCGTCAATGACGTCGAGCATTCCGAGTCCCAGTCATTGCCCGGTATGGCGGTCGTCAAGTACTTCTTCCAGCCGAACGTCAACGAGGAGCTGGCCTACGCGCAGATCACGGGTGTGTCGCAGACGCTGCTGCGGCAGGCGCCACCGGGTACGACACCGCCCTTCATCCTGGCGTACAACGCCTCGACCGTGCCGATCCTGCAACTCGCGCTCTCGAGTGCGAGCCTGTCGGAGGCGCAGATCTTCGACATGGCCAACACGGTGGTGCGCCCTGGTCTTGCGACCGTGGCCGGTGCCTCGCTGCCTTATCCGTACGGAGGCAAGCAGCGTCAGGTCACCGTTGACATCGATCCCGAGGCGCTGCGCGCCAAGGGTCTCGCGGCCGCCGATGTCAGCAATGCCATTGGCGCGCAGAACCTGATCATTCCAGCCGGCACCGAGAAGATTGGCGACATCGAATACAACGTCAAGCTCAACTCGAGCCCGCTCAAGGTGGCCGATCTCAACGACGTGCCGATCCGGGACGTCAATGGCACGGTGGTGTTCGTACGCGATGTGGCGAACGTGCACGACGGCGCAAGTCCCCAGACCAACCTGGTACGTCTCGACGGCCGGCATGCGGTGCTGATGTCAGTGCTCAAGACCGGCAGCGCCTCGACGCTGCAGATCGTCGAGCACATCAAGCGGCTGCTGCCGGGCATCCGCGCGCAAGTGCCGGAGGATCTGAAGATCGAGGCGACCTCGGATCAATCAATCTTCGTGCGCGCCGCGGTCAGCGGCGTGATCCGCGAAGGCGTGATTGCCGCGGCGCTGACCGGCCTCATGATCCTGCTGTTCCTGGGCTCGCTGCGCAGCACGCTGATCATCACGATCTCGATTCCGCTGTCGGTGCTGACCTCGATCATCTGTCTGTCCGCCATCGGCGAGACCATCAATCTCATGACGCTCGGCGGTCTGGCGCTCGCAGTCGGCATCCTGGTCGACGACGCCACCGTGGCGATCGAAAACATCAACTGGCATCTCGAGCAGGGCAAGGAGGTCGAGCCCGCGATTCTCGACGGCGCGCAGCAGATTGCGGTTCCGGCGCTGGTCTCGACGCTGTGCATCTGCGTGGTATTCGTACCGATGTTCCTGCTGACCGGCGTGTCGAAATTCCTGTTTGTGCCGCTGGCCGAAGCGGTGGTGTTCGCGATGCTGGCCTCGTACCTGCTATCGCGAACGCTGGTGCCGACCCTGGCGAAATACTGGTTGCACAAGCAGTCCGAGCACCCGAGCGCACCGCGCGGCTTGTTCGGGCGCCTGCAGCGGCGCTTCGAGCGCCGTTTCACGCTGGTGCGGGAAAACTACCGGGGCATGCTCGCGGCCGGACTGCATCATGGGTTTGCCTTCATCGTCATCTTCATGCTGGTCGGCTCGACCGCCTTTCTGCTGCTGCCGTGGCTCGGCCGGGATTTCTTTCCGACGGTCGATGCCGGGCAGTTGCGCCTGCACCTGCGCGCGCGCAGCGGTACGCGCATCGAGCAGACTGCGATCCTGGTCGATCAGGTCGAGGCCGCAATCCGCAAGAGCATTCCGACGGACGAGCTCGACACGCTGGTCGACAACATCGGCGTGCCCTACAGCGGCATCAATCTCTCGTACAGCACCTCCGCGCCGATCGGGCCCGGCGATGCCGACATCATGATTTCGCTGCATGCCGGACACCATCACCCGACCATCGACTACGTGCATGCACTGCGTCCGCAACTGCACGATGAGTTCCCGTCCACGACCTTCTCGTTCCTGCCGTCGGACATCGTCAGCCAGATCCTGAATTTCGGCCTGCCGTCGCCGTTCGACGTGCAGGTGGTCGGCTTCAATGTCACCGCCAACCGCGCTTTCGCCAACGGGCTGCTCGCCAAACTGAAGGCGATCCCAGGGGCGGTGGATCTGCGCATCCAGCAGGCATTCGATTATCCGGAGGTACGTGTAACGGTGGATCGCGTCAATGCGGCACAGCTCGGCTTTACGCAGCAGGATGTCGCCACCAACGTGCTGATCTCGCTCTCGGGCAGTCAGCAGACCGCACCATCGTTCTGGGTGGATCCGAAGACCGGCATCGAATACAGCGTCGCGACGCAGGCGCCGCAGTACCGGCTGACTTCGATGCAGGATCTGGCGGTGACGCCGGTAACCAAGGGCACGGGCGGTCGGCAGCAACTGCTCGCCAATCTCGCGACCATCGACCGCGGCGTTGGCCAGGGCGTGGTCAGTCACTACAACGCGCTGCCGGTCATCGACATCTACGGTTCGGTCGATGGCACCGATCTCGGCACGGTCGGCGATGCCGTGCACGCGCAGGTCGAGGCGGTGCGTCATGAACTGCCGCGCGGCAGCGATCTCAAGGTGCGCGGGCAGACCGAGACCATGCGCAGCTCCTTCAACGGTCTCGCGTACGGCATGATCGGCGCGGTCCTGCTCATCTATCTGCTGATCGTCGTCAATTTCCAGAGCTGGCTTGATCCCCTCATCATCATCAGTGCGCTGCCGGCGGCGCTGGCCGGCATGGTCTGGATGCTGTTCGTGACGCACACCACGATCAGCGTCCCGGCCCTGATCGGCGCCATCATGTGCATGGGCGTGGCCACCGCAAACAGCATCCTCGTGGTGAGCTTCGCACGTGAGCGCATGGATGCGGGGATCGCCGCGGCGGCGGCCGCGCTCGAAGCCGGTTTCGTGCGCTTCCGGCCGGTGCTCATGACGGCGCTGGCGATGATCATCGGTATGCTGCCGATGTCGCTCGGGCTCGGCGAAGGCGGTGAGCAGAACGCCCCGCTCGGGCGCGCGGTGATTGGCGGACTGCTGTTCGCCACGTTTGCCACGCTGCTGTTCGTGCCGGTGGTGTTCTCGGTGATCCACGGGCGCTTCACCCAGCCGGCTCGGTCCGTCGCGGAGCCCGCATGAGCGTGCCGGTCGAACATGTGGACCAGACCCGCCGGCTCAAGCGTCTGGCGCTGTACCTGCTGATCGCGGCGGTCGTGGTGGCGGGCTGGGGAATCTTCACGCGCCTGCAGGCGCGCAGCGCGCTCTTGCACAGCACCGAGGCGGCTGCGGTCACAACCGTGATCGTGGTCAAGCCTCACCACGGCGATGGCGGCAACGACCTCGTTCTGCCGGGCGATGTGCAGGCGTTCACCGACGCACCGATCTATGCGCGCACCAGCGGCTACCTCAAGCGCTGGTACGCCGACATCGGTAAACAGGTGAAGGCCGGCGATCTGCTGGCCGACATCGAGACGCCGGAAGTCGATGCGCAATACCGCCAGGCCAAAGCCGACGTCGCCACGGCCGAGGCCAACTACCACCTGGCGCAGACCACCGCCAAGCGCTACCAGGATCTGCGCAAGACCGGCCTGGTGGCGGCGCAAGATGTCGACAACGCGCAGGGCGACGCCGATGCCAAGACCGCACAGCTCGAATCGGCGCGCCAGAACCTGCAGCGCCTGGTGCAGCTCGAGGGATTCAATCGAGTCACCGCCCCATTCGATGGCGTCGTGACGGCGCGCCGCATCGATGTCGGGGCGTTGGTTACGCAGGGCAGCACCAGCGGGCAGGAGCTGTTCCACATGACCTCGACCAGCCGCCTGCGTGTCTACGTGCAGGTGCCCCAGGCCTACGTCAGCCTGATTCAGCCCGGGCTCGTTGCCGAGCTGAGTTTCCCAGAGCGCCCGGACCGCCGATTCAGCGCCAAGGTGGTGAGTACCGCGCGTGCAATCGATGCCAACACGCGCACGCTGCTCACGGAGCTCGATGTGGACAACTCCAAGGGTGAACTGCTCGCGGGCTCATTCGCCGAGGTGCACCTGCCGCTGCCAGCCGGCGTCACGACCTGGCGGCTGCCGTCCAACACACTGCTGTTTCGCGCCGATGGCCTGCACGTCGCCGCGGTCGATGCCGACAATCGCGTGCAGCTCGACGTCGTGCGCGTCGGCCGCGACTTCGGCAGCGAGATCGAGATCCTGAGCGGCGTCGGTGCCGATGACCGCGTCATAATCAATCCCGCCGATTCGCTGCTGAGCGGTACTGCGGTGCGCGTCAGCGCGATGGCAAAGTAAGCCGGCGCGCCTCAGCTGCCGCCGTTGCCCTTGAAATCCGCGGCGAAGTGCCGTGCGAATGACTCGCGGAAGAGGTGCGGCAACTCGCCGGCGGCCATTTCGGTAATGCTCAGGAAGCGCTCGCGCAGGCCCGCAAGCTCGGCATCGCTGAGCGTGCGTTGAGACGCAGCCGGCGCCAGCACCTTGGGGTCGAGGCGCGCCAGGAACTCGGCTAGCGCGGCGCGCAGTGCGCGCGCTGCGGCCTGATCGTGACGGCGCGTGCTCGCGAGCGTTTCGCGCAGCCACTGCACGGCATCGAGCTGGTGCGCATCGTGTCCCTGCAGCAATCGCAGCAGCAGATCCTCCACCGGAAGACCGGTGAGCCCGATGCGCTGCGGGTCTTCGCGCCCGACTTCGATCTGGTTGTGATCCCGCATGTCACGCTGTGCCAGCGTCAGGCCCTTGAGACCGACCAGTGCTTCACGCAGCATCAGGCCCGCGAGATGCAGCAACCGCGCGTGGCTGTCCGGGGCAAAGGATTTGGCATCGATGCCGGCGCCGCGGCAGAACGCCTCTATGTCCGAGGTGTTGTCGCCGGCGCCGGTGCGCTGCTCGGCACGCGCGGGCGGCGAAGCCGCGCGCGCCGCCCGCAGCCGGTCACTTCGATCGCTTCTGTCAAAGGCCATCAGTCCCGGATCCTCGGTCAACCGGGCGGCGCCGGTGCTGCCCGGGTCCGGCCGCAGCAGATCGCCCATGGTTAAATCGGCGCCGATATCGTTCAGTCCTGGTGTGCGCTGGCCGGCCGCTCCCTGCGGGTTGACCGGAAATACGTCGCTCGCCTCCGGTGCCTCCGCGCGCTCGACGTCGATGCTGACGGTAATGTCGTAGTCGCCGAGCCGCAGGCGGTCACCGTCGCACAGTACATAGGTGCTGCGGCGGCCGAGCGCGTCGTTGCGCTCGTTGATGAAGACACCGTTGGTGCTGGTGTCCGACAGATGGAACGCCCCGTCGCGGAACTTCACGCGCGCGTGGTGGGCCGACAGATAACGCTCCGGATCGGGCAGGACCCAATCGTTGTCGTGTGCGCGGCCGATGCTGCCGCCGCCCACCCCGAATACGATGCTGGCGCGCGAGCCGAGCTGAGCACGCTGCTCACTGAGGATTGTAAGCTTCAGGGCCATCTTCGGAACCCCACGCCTGGTCTACCCGGACATATAATACGGGTCGATGGCAGCGAATCATATTTTCAAGATCATCTTCGTGAATCAGGGCAAAGTCTACGAGATCTATGCCCGCAAGGTCAGCCATGGCGCGCTGTTCGGATTCGTCGAGGTCGAAGAGCTGATTTTCGGTACGCGCTCCTCGGTGGTGCTCGACCCGGGCGAGGAGCGTGTGAAGGCCGAGTTCACCGGCGTCACGCGCAGCTATCTGCCACTGCAGTCGATCGTGCGCATCGACGAGGTGCGCAAGCAGGGAACAGCCAAGATGGTGGCGGTCGAAGGCGCCAACGTGGCGCAGTTTCCGATGCCGCTGCTACCGCCTTCGGCGGGTGATCCGGGGTCGAAGAAGACTTGATGCTGACGCTTCCCGGCTCGCAGGCGCTGTCCCAATTCCGACTTGTCCGATTACTCGCGCGCCTGAAGGCGGTCGAATCGTCGGTCACGTCCGTGGCCGCGCAGTATCTGCACTTCGTGCAGTCCGCGCGCGCACTCGACCCGCTCCAGAGCCAGCGTCTGGCGCAACTGCTCGATGACGGCGGCGAGCCGGCGACCGCAACCCGTGCCGTCTCCGCGGCGGATGCGTTGCCGTGGCTGGTGGTGCCGCGCTTCGGCACCATCTCACCCTGGTCGAGCAAGGCCACCGACATCGCGCAGGTGTGCGGACTCGGCTCGGTGCAACGCATCGAGCGCGGCATTCTCTACCATGTCGGCCTCGATGCGCAGATGGCGCCGGTGCGCCGTGCGGCACTCGCGGCGCTGCTGCACGACCGGATGACCGAGACGGTGCTCGAGAGCCCGAACGCAGCGTCGGGTCTGTTCGCGCAGGAATCGCCGCGGCCGTTGCGGTTCATCGCGCTGGGAGCAGGTCGGGCGGCCCTGAACGAGGCCAACCAGCAACTCGGTCTGGCCCTGAGCGCCGATGAAATCGACTATCTGCTGGACACGTTCCGCAGGCTCGGGCGCGACCCGAGCGATGTCGAGCTCATGATGTTTGCGCAGGCAAACTCGGAGCATTGCCGCCACAAGATCTTCAATGCCAGATTCGTGATCGACGGCATCGAGCGCCAGAAATCGCTGTTTGCGATGATCCGCAATACCCATGCGCGCGCGCCTGGGGGAGTGCTGTCCGCCTACCGGGACAATGCGGCCGTGATCGTCGGCAGCGAGGCCACACGCTGGTTTCCGGATCCCGACAGCGGCATCTATCGCGGCAGCGACGAGCCGGTCGACATTCTGATGAAGGTCGAGACGCACAATCATCCGACCGCGATTTCGCCGGCGCCCGGTGCGGCGACCGGCTCCGGCGGTGAAATACGGGATGAAGCCGCCACCGGCCGCGGCGCAAAGCCCAAGGCCGGTCTCACGGGCTTCGCGGTATCGCATCTGCGCATCCCCGGATTCGAGCAGCCGTGGGAACAGAGCAGCGGCAAGCCGGCGCGCATCGCTTCGGCGCTCGAGATCATGCTCGACGGCCCGATCGGTGCCGCCGCCTTCAACAACGAGTTTGGCCGCCCCGGCATTTGCGGCTTCTTTCGCACGCTCGAGACGGCACTGCCGGGCGATGCCGCGGGCCGTACGCGCGGCTATCACAAACCCATCATGCTGGCGGGTGGTCTCGGCAACATACGGCGTGGCCACGTCGAGAAGGGCGAGGTTTCGATCGCGGCGCCGCTGGTGCTGCTCGGCGGCCCGGCGATGCTGATCGGCCTTGGCGGCGGCGCTGCCTCTTCGGTCGGCAGCGGCAGCTCGAGCGCCGAGCTCGATTTTGCCTCGGTGCAGCGGGCGAATGCCGAGATGCAGCGTCGCGCGCAGGAAGTCATCGATCGTTGCTGGGCGCTCGGTGAGCGCAATCCGATCGAGCTGATCCACGATGTCGGCGCCGGCGGCCTGTCCAACGCCGTACCGGAAGCGGTCGCGCACAGCCACCGTGGCGCCCGCATCGACCTGCGCGCAGTGCCAAATGCCGAACCCGGCATGTCGCCGCTCGAGATCTGGTGCAATGAGGCACAGGAGCGCTACGTGCTGACCCTGGCGCCGGGCAGTCTCGAGCGCTTCCGCGCGATTGCGCAGCGCGAACGCTGTCCATTGGCGGTGATCGGCGAGATCACCGATGACGGCGAGTTGATCGTGCGCGATTCGAGTTTCGGCAATGAGCCGGTGCACATGGCCCTCGAGGCACTGTTCGGCAAGCCGCCGCAGATGCGGCGCGAGGTACGCAGCGGCCGGCCGCTCAGCCTTGCTTCGGATTGCGATGCAGTCGAGTTGCGCGAGGCACTCTATCGCGTGCTGCGATTGCCGGCCGTGGCCGACAAGACCTTTCTGATCACGATCGGCGATCGCAGCGTCGGCGGGCAGATCAGCCGCGATCAACTGGTCGGGCCCTGGCAGGTGCCAGTGAGCGACGTTGCCGTCACGTTGGCCGATTATCAGCACCTGCGCGGGGAGGCCATGGCGGTCGGTGAGCGCACGCCGGTGGCATTGCTGAACGCGCCCGCAGCCGCGCGCCTGGCGGTGGCCGAAGCCGTGACCAACCTGCTCGCGGCCGATATCGGTGCTCTGTCCGAGGTCCGCTTGTCGGCCAACTGGATGGCGGCCTGCGGCACCGAGGGCGAAGATGCGGCCCTGTACGAGGCCGTGCGCGCTGTTGGCGAGGAGCTCTGTCCGCAGCTCGGTCTTGCGATTCCAGTCGGTAAGGACTCGTTGTCGATGCGCACCGCTTGGCGGAGCGACGGCACGGAGAAGGCCGTGGTGGCGCCGGTGTCCCTGATCGTCTCGGCCTTTGCGCCGGTGCGTGACGTGCGGCGCACCTGGACGCCGGTCCTGCAACGCGATCGTGGCGAGACGGTGCTGCTGCTGATCGATCTCGGGTGCGATCGAAATCGCCTCGGCATGAGCGCTCTGGCGCAGGTTTTCAATCGCGTCGGCGGTGCGCCGGCGGATCTCGACGATGCGGCGCTGCTGCGCAGCTTTGCCGCGGCGATGATCGAGCTGCGCGCGCGCGATTGGGTGCTGGCCTATCACGATCGGTCCGACGGCGGCCTGATCGTGACCTTGATTGAGATGGCATTTGCGGGTCATTGCGGTCTCGAGGTCACGCTCGCTGCCGCCAGCGGCTCCCCGGCAGCGTTGCTGTTCGCCGAAGAGCCGGGCGCGGTGTTGCAGGTGAAGCGTGAGGACCAGGCAGCGGTGCTGGCGTGTCTGGGGCAGTACGGTCTGGCCGATTGCACGCGCGCGATCGGCGCGCCCTCAGCGGCCATGCGGCTGCGAATCCGCGCCGGCGATGCGCTGCTCGATGAAAGCTGGAGCGAGCTGCGCCGCGCCTGGTCGGAGACCTCTTATCGGATGCGGCGGCTGCGCGATGATCCACTGTGCGCCGATGAGGAATTCGCCGCGCAGATCGACGCGACCGATCCGGGTCTGTCGCAACGGCTGAGTTTCGATCCCGATCAGGATATCGCCGCGCCGATGATCGCGCGCGGCGCCCGGCCACCGGTCGCCGTGCTGCGAGAGCAGGGCGTCAACAGTCACTTCGAGATGGCGGCCGCGCTCGATCGCGCAGGCTTTGAGGCACACGATGTCCACATGTCGGATCTACTGGGCGGCGCGCGCAGCCTGGCTGGATTCTCAGGACTGGTCGCCTGTGGCGGCTTCTCCTATGGAGACGTGCTCGGCGCCGGTCGCGGCTGGGCGTGCTCGATCCTGTATCACGAGCGCACCCGGCTGGAATTCGAGCGCTTCTTCGCGCGCCCCGACACCTTCTCGCTCGGGGTCTGCAATGGTTGCCAGATGTTCGCGGTCCTGAAGGAACTGATACCCGGCGCGCAGCACTGGCCACAGTTCCTGCGCAACCGTTCGGAGCAGTTCGAGGGCCGCGTGAGCCTGGTCGAGATTCTCGATTCGCCCTCGGTGCTGCTGGCCGGCATGCACGGCTCGCGCCTGCCGGTTGCTGTCGCGCACGGCGAAGGGCGGCCGAAGTTCGACCGCGCACAGAGCCTGCAGCACTGCCTCGACAACCGCCTGGTCGCGTTCCGCTACGTTACCCATCGCGGTGAGGCCGCGAGCAGCTACCCGGCCAATCCGAACGGCGCGCCGCACGGGATCGCGGCGCTCACGACGGCTGACGGCCGCGTCACGATCACGATGCCGCACCCGGAGCGCGTCTATCGCAGCGCCCAGAATTCCTGGCGGCCGCGTGATACGGGCGAGGATGGCGGCTGGATGCGGCTGTTCCGCAATGCCCGCGTCTGGGTCGGTTAGGCTGCCAGCGGCGGTTCAGACGCGCGCCGGGTCCATTCCACTCGCGCCGCTGCCGACCGGCTGCGCGCCATTGCGCTCGCCCGGATCTGTCGCGGCGGCACGCCGTACCACGATCGCCTGGCGCAGGCGCGCCCGGCGTACGTAGCTCTCGTAGAGCAGGTCCTTGATGATCTCGAGCAGCAGCGCCGCCTGAAATTCATCCATCGGCGGGTAGTTGGGAGCCGCATCGGCGTCGGTGCCGAACAGTACGCGCTTGATAGCCGAGAACATGGCGACATCGAGCTCCGCCATGTCGCGCACGTTGCTGAGCTCGTCGAACACACGCAGCTTGCCGGATTCGCCGAGATCGACGAATACCGTCTGCATGGTGCGGCGGCACATGGCCGCAAACGCGTTGAACAGCCCGTGCGAATAACACAGCAGCGTTTCACCGAACAGCGTTTCGATCTCCGGCGGCAGATCCGCGTAGTCGAATTGCTCCCGTGGCCGCTCGACTTCCTCCAGCTGGGACGACAGCTCGATGCGCTCGGGCCCGTAGCTGCGTACGTGCGTGCGCATGAAAATCGGCGAGTTGCAGGCATCGCAGCGATAGATCAGCCCCGTTTGCTTCGGCCGCGTGGCGACGAGATCCGTGAACGCGGGCGCCGCGAGCGGCGTAACGTGGGCGAACACTGCGCAATGCGGACAGGTGAGCGCGAGGCTCGCGGCCTGATCGTTGTGCAGCCGATCGTTGGTATCGACGTAAATCGACATGGGTCTTATTTGTCTGGCTGTCGAGCTCGAGTGTAGCCGAACAGTCGGGCCGCGGCACGAACTTGCGCGCCAAAGCAGTTGAATGCCGCCGGTGCGCGCTGCGTTTACATAATCAGCGCGTGAGCTTGCGATATTTGAGGCGGTGCGGCTGGGCGGCGTCGTCGCCGCGGCGACGCCGCAGGTCCTCGACGTAGTCCTGGTAGTTGCCTTCGAACCAGACCACTTCCGAGTTGCCCTCGAACGCGATGATGTGAGTTGCGATGCGGTCGAGAAACCAGCGATCGTGCGAGATCACGACCGCGCAGCCCGGGAAATTCAGTAGCGCATCCTCGAGCGCACGCAGGGTCTCGACGTCGAGATCGTTGGTGGGTTCATCGAGCAGCAAGACGTTGCCGCCGGCGCGCAGCACCTTGGCCAGATGCACGCGATTGCGCTCGCCGCCCGAGAGTTCGCCGATCAACTGCTGCTGCTGCGTGCCTTTGAAGTTGAAGCGGCCGACATACCCGCGCGATGCGGTCTCGTAGCCCTCGACACGGATGATGTCCTGTCCGCCGGAGATCTCCTCCCACACCGTTTTCCGGTCATCGAGCGCCTGGCGGGATTGATCGACGTAGGCCAGTTTGACGGTGGGACCGACGCGAATGCTGCCGCTGTCGGGTGTCTCAGCACCGATTAGCATGCGAAACAGCGTGGTCTTGCCGGCGCCGTTGGGTCCGATGATGCCGACGATACTGCCGGGCGGCATGCTGAATTTCACGTTGTCCATGAGCAGCCGCTCGCCATAGCCTTTCGACAACCCCGCGACCTCGATCACGAGCTCACCGAGCCGCGGTCCGGGAGGAATGTAGATCTCGTTGGTCTCGTTGCGCTCCTGGAATTCCTTCGACGCCAGCTCTTCGTAGCGCGCCAGGCGTGCCTTGCTCTTGGCCTGCCGTGCCTTGGGATTGGTGCGCACCCACTCGAGCTCGCGCGCCAGTGTCTTGCGCAGCGCCTCACGCTCGCGCTCTTCGAGCGCCAGGCGCCTTTCTTTCTGTTCGAGCCAGAAAGAATAGTTGCCCTCCCACGGAATGCCATGGCCACGATCGAGCTCGAGAATCCATTTGGCGACGTTGTCGAGAAAGTAGCGATCGTGAGTGACCGCAACCACCGTGCTCGGATATTCCTCCAGGTAACGCTCGAGCCAGGCGACCGATTCGGCATCCAGGTGATTGGTCGGCTCATCGAGCAGCAGCATGTCCGGTTGCGACAGCAGCAGGCGGCACAGGGCCACGCGGCGTTTCTCGCCGCCCGAGAGCTGCGCAATCCTTGATTCCCACGGCGGCAGGCGCAGCGCGTCGGCGGCGATCTCGAGCTTGCGCTCGAGCTCCCAGCCGCCGGCCGCATCGATCGCATCCTGCAGCTTGGCCTGCTCCTCGAGCAGCTTGTTCATTCTGACATCGTCCATCGGTTCGGCGAACAGCTCGCTGATGCGATTGAAGCGCTCGAGCTGGGCGAAGGCGCCGCCGACACCCTCCATGACGACGGTGCGAACATCGTGTTCCGGGTTGAGCTGGGGTTCTTGCGGCAGGAAGCCGACGCGGATGCCCGGTTGCGGGCGCGCTTCACCGTCGATGTCGTGGTCGATGCCCGCCATGATCCGCAGCAGCGAGGACTTGCCCGAGCCGTTCAGGCCCAGCACGCCGATCTTCGCGCCGGGAAAGAACGACAGGCTGATGTCGCGCAGGATGGTGCGCTTCGGCGGCACCACCTTGGAGACGCGGCTCATCGTGTAGATGTATTGCGCCATCGAGCCGACCTGACGGTTGAATTGGGGGCGCGCATTATCGATGAATGCGCCGCTACCGTGCTACTGCCGTGTGCTATCTTTGGCCCTCGTTCAGTTGCCCTAGACTCGAGCTCAAAGGGACGTTTTGAACGCCACTGGCTCTGAAGTTGCTGTCGTGCTCGGCGAACGGCTGGCCCGTTACGGCTTCCCCGAGGGTCACCCGTTCGGACCCGACCGGTACGGCGCCTTCGTGCGCGAATTCCAGCAACGCGGCCTCGAGTCGCGCGTGCAGGTGCTCGAGCCCCGCGATGCGCTGATTGGCGAACTGCAGCTGTTTCACACTCCCGAGCACATTCGCTTCGTCATGGAGCGCTCGCAGGCGGGCAACGGCTGGCTCGATGGCGGTGACACACCGGCTTTCCGCGGCGTGTTCGAGGCGGCGCAGTGCGTCGTCGGCGCGAGTCTCACGGCGACCGAGTGGATCCTGGATGGCTCGCATCGCCGCGCCTTCGTGCCGATCGGCGGGCTGCACCACGCCTCGCGCACGCGCGCCGCCGGGTTCTGTGTCTTCAATGACTGCGGTGTGGTGATCGAGCACCTGCTGCGCGATCGCGGCATGGCCCGCATCGCCTACGTCGACATCGATGCGCATCATGGCGACGGCGTGTTTTATGCCTTCGAAGACGACCCCGGAGTGATCTTTGCCGACCTGCACGAGAGCGGGCATAGCCTCTACCCAGGCACCGGCGACGATTCGGAGACGGGCAGCGGCGATGCCGCCGGCACCAAACTCAATGTGCCGCTGCGGGCCGGTTCGGGCGATGCCGAATTTCAGGCCGTGTGGCCGCAGATGCTCGCACACGTGGCGCGCTTCGAGCCCGAGTTCTTCATCCTGCAATGCGGCGCCGACAGCATCGCCGGCGATCCGATTACGCACCTGCAGCTCTCGACCGCCTGCCATGCGCGCGCAGCGGCGGATCTGTGCGCGCTGGCGGACCGCGTGGGTCACGGCCGCGTGCTCGCGCTCGGTGGCGGCGGTTACGATCGCGGCAATCTGGCCCGCGCCTGGAGCGACGTGGTACAGGCACTGCTCGGGACCGGCTCCTAGGCCGGCACGATCGGGTACAATTCGGGGCATCCTCATCAACGACCCCGAGCCAAGGCAGCCGCCCGCATGTTCTCGAGCCGATTGCGCCTCAAGGATTTCGACCCCGAACTGCAACGCGCCCTCGACGGCGAGCGCGCGCGCCAGGAAGATCACATCGAGCTGATCGCATCGGAGAACTACACCAGTCCCCTGGTGCTCGAGGCGCAGGGCTCGGTCCTCACCAACAAATACGCCGAGGGCTATCCCGGCAAACGCTACTACGGCGGCTGCGAATTCGTCGACATCGCCGAGCAGCTTGCGATCGATCGCGCCAAGAAGCTGTTTGGCGCCGACTATGTCAACGTGCAGCCGCACTCGGGTTCACAGGCAAACGCGGCCGTGTACCTGGCGTTGCTGTCGCCGGGCGATCCCATCCTCGGCATGAGTCTCGATCACGGCGGCCATCTGACCCACGGCGCCAAAGTGAATTTTTCCGGCAAGCTGTTCCAGGCGCACCAGTACGGCGTGCATCCGGACACCGGCCTGATCAACTACGAGCAGATCGAGTCGCTGGCGCGTGAACACCGTCCGAAGATGATCGTGGCCGGCTTCTCGGCCTACTCGCGCGTGCTCGACTGGCCGCGATTTCGCGCCATTGCCGACAGCGTGGGCGCGCTGCTGTTCGTTGACATGGCGCACGTGGCGGGGCTCGTCGCCACTGGCCACTACCCGAGCCCGCTACCCTACGCCGACGTGGTGACTACGACCACGCACAAGACGCTGCGGGGCCCGCGCGGCGGACTGATCCTGGCGCGTGCCAACGATACCCTCACCAAGAAGCTCAACTCAATGGTGTTTCCGGGCACGCAGGGCGGCCCGTTGATGCATGTGATCGCGGCCAAGGCCGTGGCGCTGCTCGAGGCGCTGCAGCCCGAGTTCAAGCAATACCAGGCACAGGTGGTCGCGAACGCGCGTGCCATGTGCGAGGCGCTGGTGAAGCGCGGCTTCAACATCGTCTCGGGCGGCACCGACAATCATCTGTTCCTGCTGAGCCTGATCGGCCGCGAGATCACCGGCAAGGATGCGGATGCGGCCCTGAGCCGGGCGCACATCACGGTCAACAAGAATGCGGTGCCGAACGATCCGCGGCCGCCGATGATCGCGAGCGGCCTGCGCCTCGGCACGCCGGCCTCGACCACGCGCGGCTTTCGCGAACCCGAGATCCGCCAGGTGGCCGATTGGATCGCCGACGTGCTCGACGACGGCGGTGCCGAGAAAGTCGTCACGCGCGTGCGCGGCGAAGTGTCTGCCCTGTGCCGGCGATTCCCGGTGTACGGGGACTGAACGCAACGCGGGGCAGTCGGTGCATTGTCCCTTCTGCGGCCACATCGAGACCAAGGTGACGGACTCGCGGCTGACGGCGGATGGCCGCCAGATCCGCCGCCGCCGCGAGTGTCTGAGCTGTGGCGAGCGCTTCACGACCTTCGAGACCGCCGAACTGCTGATGCCGCGCGTGGTCAAGAGCGATGGCAGCCGCGAACCGTTCGACGAGCACAAGCTCAGCAGCGGCATGAGCAAGGCGCTCGAGAAGCGGCCGGTCAGCTCCGAGGCGATCGAGGCAGCGGTCGGGCGCGTGTGTCACAAGCTGCGGGTGCTGGGCGAGCGCGAAGTACCGGCGCGCACCGTGGGCGAGCTCGTGATGGAAGAGCTGCGTCACCTGGACGAAGTTGCCTACGTGCGCTTTGCCTCGGTTTATCGCAGCTTCCAGGACGTCGAGGCATTTCGAGAGGAAATCGAGCGGCTGCGCCACCATCGCCGCCGGCGCGAGAGCAAGCTGGAGCAGGATCAGTTGCCGCTGCTGCCGGGCCTCGACGCTGCCGACCGCAAGCCGAAGTGAGGAGATAAAGGTGGCCGTCATTCGCGGCGTGCTGGATCGGATCGTGCTGTTGTGCGCGGTGGTCGTTGCCGGCTGCGTGCCGAGTTTCATCGTGCAGTATCGGCAGCGGGCCGGCGGCCGGCTGGATCAGGTTCTGGCCGATCTGGCGCCCTTCCAGCAGATAGCCGACCGCGAGCACGGCGGCAATCTCGCGGCGCTGGTGCAGTATCACCTGCACAGCACGGATCCGACGTTCCGCGGCGAAGGCGCCGCGCTGCAGGGCATGCTCGACGCGGCCGAGCGACTGCGCGCGCTGTTGCACGGGCTCGACACCGACCTCTACCACCAGTGCGCATATCTTCTGAGGCATGGCGATGTAGCGCTGGCGCGCTCGACCTGGAGTATCTATGAGCCCGGGTTCACCTTGACCTCGCAGAGTCTGCTGTTCGCCCTGATCGTCGGAGTGGTACTGTGGCTGGTGTTCTTGGGAGTCTGGCACGGCGTTGCCTGGGGCGTGCGGTGGCGCCGGCGACATGCGCCGCGCGGCGGTAGTCACGGCGGTGGCAGCGGTGCGTCCGCGCCGCGTCGCGCATAGCGCCGCGGCGATCAGGATTACAGAGGCCATGCCGCGACATATTTTCGAGCGCCACTACGTCAATCGCGCCGGCTGGTTGCGGGCTGCCGTGCTGGGCGCCAACGACGGCATCATCTCGGTGGCGAGCCTCCTGACCGGTGTGGCGGCGACGCATGCTTCGAACCGCCAGATGTTCGTGACCGGTATCGCGGGACTGGTGGCCGGCGCGATGTCGATGGCAGCCGGCGAGTATGTCTCGGTGAGTTCGCAGGCTGACAGCGAGCGCTCCGATCTCGAGCGCGAGCGGCGCGAGCTCGAAAGCCATGAAGAGGCTGAACGCGCCGAACTGGCCGGCATTTATGTGCAGCGTGGACTGCAGCCGGCGCTGGCGCGCGAAGTGGCGCTGCAGTTGATGGCACACGATGCACTCGGCGCACACGCACGCGATGAGCTCGGACTCTCGAGCACTCTGCGCGCACGGCCGGTGACCGCGTCGGCGGCCTCGGCCTCGAGTTTCACCGCCGGCGCCATCTGGCCGCTGCTGCTGCTGTGGCTCGCTCCGGCCAGCGCCCGCGTGCCGGTGATCGTAGTCGGCGCGTTGCTGTCGCTGTCGACTCTCGGTGCGGTCGCGGCGCGCGCCGGCGGCGCGTCGCCGCTCAAGGGCGCGCTGCGTGTGAGTCTGTGGAGTGCGCTCGCGATGGGATTGACGATTGCGATTGGAGCGCTCATCGGAGCGATCACGTGAGCAGCCGTGCGGAGCGCGGTTCGGGCGCTCGGACCGTGGCGAGGAAGCTGGCGCTGCAGGCGCTGTATCGCTGGCAACTCAATGAGTGCCCCTGGCAGGATCTGGCACAGGAATTCGCCGCCGATCCGGACATGGCGCGTGCCGACGCCGATTATTTCGGCACTCTCATCCAAGGCGTGTGCGAGCAGCGCGAGCTGCTCGATGCTGCACTCGCGCCGCTGCTGGATCGCAAGCCCGTGCAGCTCGATCCGATCGAGCATGCGTTGCTGCTGATCGGCAGCTATGAGCTGCAGCGCCGTCCCGATGTGCCCTTTCGCGTCGTCATCAACGAAGCCGTCGGGCTGGCGCGCCGCTTCGGTGCGACCGATGGTCATAAGTTCGTCAATGGGGTCCTCGATCGCGCCGCGCGCCTGTGGCGCCCGGAAGAGCGCTGATCTCGATGATCTCGGAAGCGGACCTGATCCAGCGCTTCTTCCGCGGGCTGGGCGCAAACCGCGCCGACGTACTGCTCGGGATCGGCGATGACGCCGCGCTGCTGCGCGTCGCGGCGGACGAAGAGCTGGTGCTCACGACCGATGCGCTGATCGAGGGTGTGCATTTCCTGCCGGGGGCGCCCGCCCACTCGCTCGGACATCGTGCGCTCGCCGTCAACTTGAGCGATATCGCGGCCATGGGAGCCAGCCCGAACTGGGCGCTGCTGTCGCTGAACCTGCCGCAAGCCGATGAGAGCTGGCTCGAGGCATTCTCGGCCGGTTTCGGCGCGCTGGCGAAGGCGCATGGCGTGTCGCTGGTCGGCGGCAACGTCAGTCGCGGGCCGCTGTCGATCACGGTGATGCAGGCCGGTGTCGTGCCAAGCGGGCAGGCGCTGCGCCGCGATGGCGCTCAGGCCGGTCATGCGCTCTACGTCAGTGGCCACGTCGGCGATGCCGCGGCGGGCCTGAACGTGCTGCGTGGCGAGCTGCACACCACAGCCGATGCGGCGGACTGTCTGCGGCAACGCTTCGAATACCCGCAGCCGCGCGTGCAACTCGGTGCAGCGCTGCGCGGCCTCGCGAGCGCCTGCATCGACGTGTCCGACGGCCTGTATGTGGACGCGCAGCGTCTGCTGCGAGCCTCAGGCTGCGCTGCCAGCATCGAGCTCGAGCGCCTGCCGGTATCGCAGGCGCTGCGCCAGGCCTTGGGCGATTCGGCCTGGCGGCTGTCGCTCGAGGGTGGCGAGGACTACGAGTTGTGCTTCTGCGCGCCGGCTGCCAACGCCGCGGCAATCGCCGCCGCGGCCGCGCGCAGCGCGACCACGATTGCCCGCATTGGCAGCGTCGTGGCCGGCAGCGGGATCGCGCTCAAATTAAAGAATTCGGTGATGCAGTTCTCGCCTTTGGGCTTTGATCACTTCCGCGACTGAGATGCGGCGCGAGCGGTCGGGTCGGCGGCGGATCCTGGCGGCCTAGTTTCGCCGGCTGCGAGCGATCCGCGAGGCGGATCACAGATCAGGCGCGGCGGCCGCGCTTATTCTGCCGGCCAGCTTCCGGAGTCCTCGAGTCGATGGCAGTCACCTCATCGAACACCGCAAACGCCCGCAACATTCCGGAACGCATCGGCAAGTACTTCATAATCAATGAAGTCGGCCGAGGTAGCACCGGTACGGTGTATCTGTCCCATGACCCGTACTACGGACGCGACGTCGCCATCAAGGTCTACAACATCGATGCCGGCGGCGATGACGAGCACGCGCGCATCGCGCGCAAGATGTTCCTGTCCGAAGCCCACATGGTCGGCATGCTGCACCATCCGAACATCCTGCCGATCTACGATGCCGGCGAGGAGGGCGGTCACTGCTACATCGTGACTGAGCACGTGCACGGCGCGCGCACGCTGGCGGCCTACTGCCGCCCCGACAACCTGCTGCGCCTCGACGATGTGGTCGAAATTATGTTCAAGTGCGCCAAGGCGCTGCACTACGCGCATTCGCGCGGCGTCATTCATCGCGATATCAAGCCTTCCAACATCATGCTCACGACCGACAGCGACGTGCGCATCATCGACTTCGGCATCGCGCTCGTGGCCGGTTCGGATATTTCGCGCATCGAGGGTATTGCCGGCTCGCCGAGTTACATGTCGCCCGAGCAGGTGCAGAGCCTCGATCTGACCAACCGTTCCGACCTGTATTCGCTCGGTGCCGTCATGTACGAGCTGCTGACCGGCGTGCGCCCGTTTCGAGCCGGCAACCTCGCCAAACTGCTGCACCAGATCGTCTATGCGACGCCGGCGCCCATTCACACACTGCGCAACGACGTGCAGGAAGAGATCGAGAATGTGGTCGCGGTCGCGATGCAGAAGGAGCCCGAACGGCGCTACGCAACGGGGCTCGATTTCGCCGCCGAGCTCACGCGGGTGCATCAGAAGCTGCGGCAGAAATACTCGCGCATGGACCAGCAGGAACAGTTCGGACTGCTGCGTCGGCTGAAGTTCTTCCACGATTTCTCGCACGCCGAGATCTGGGAAGTCATGCGCGCGAGTCACTGGCAGGACTACGCCGGCGGCGATGAGATCGTCAAGGAAGGCGAGATGGACGACCGCTTCTACGTGGTGGTGTCAGGCAACTGCGCGGTCGAGCGTCACATGAAGTCGATCGGCATTCTCTCGACCGGCGAGTGCTTCGGCGAGACCAGCTATGTGCAGGGCGCCAAGCGCACCGCGACTATTCGCGCGGTCGACAGTGTCACGGTGCTGAAGGTAAGCTCGACGCTGCTCGAGCAGGTCTCGGCCTCCTGTCAGCTGCGTTTCAATCGCGTGTTTCTGCGCGCGTTGATCGGACGCCTGCAGGGACCCGATACGCGGCGCATGTAGCGCCGCTTAGCGTTCATGCTCGTGGTCATCGTGCGCCGGTGGTGCGTGCGCCGGCGGCGCCGCGTGCTGTTGCGGTTGCGGCGGTGCGTGCTGCGGCTGCGGCTGCGGCTGTGACTGCGGCGGTGCGTGCTGCGGCTGCGATTGCAGCAGTGGCGAAGTGTGTTGCGGCTGTGACTGCGGTGCGTGCTGCGGCTGCGATTGCAACAGTGGCGAGGTGTGTTGCGGCTGCGGCTGCGACGGCACATGCGGTGCGCCCGCCGGGGCGCCACCGCCCGGTGTCTCCGGCCGGAAGGTATGCGCCTGCGGTTGGGCGGTGCTGGGATGTGCACCCGCCGGTGCGCCGCGCGCGCCGATCACACCGGGACCATTGAAGGTACCGGGGTGCGGGGTCGCGGCGATCGCGGGTGCGCCATGGTTGGTTGCGGCATGCAGCGCCGGCTCGGCGCGCGCGGCCTGCTCGTGATGCATTTGCTCGTTGACCGGGGGCAGATGATGCTCGTGCTCGGCAGCCAGCTCCTGCTGCGAGGGACGCGCGTTGGTGCCGCCGTTGCCGCCATTGAAGCTGACTCGGTTCACTGTGACGTTGTTGATGACGGTGCGGTTGTAGACATTCGTGATGTGGACGCTCTCCGGAATGTTGTTGACGCTGCGGTTGTAGTAGAACGCCCGGCCGCGCCATTCGCCGCCGGCGTAGCCGTCGCCGCCATAGCCGAAGCCGTAGTTGACGCCGCCGTAGAAGCCGACATGCGGGCCCCAATAGCCGGCGTGCCAGAGATACACGCCATCCCCCCAACCCCAGTAGCCTGGCGTCCAGAGGTAGCCCGGCTCAGGCGCCAGCACCCAGGTGCCCGGCACCCAGTAGTAGTCGTCGCCACCCCAGGCCCAGTAGCCCGGTGACCATAGATAGTCCGGCCCAGGCACGGGAGGCTGCTCATAGACCGGGAGCTCCGGGGGCGCGAAATTGACGGAGACGCCGATTGCGATCGCGGCGCCGGCCGTGCCGCTCATCATGCTGGCCGTTGTCAGGGACAAGCCGGCGAGCATCAGGCTGATTCGTAAGCGCATGCAAACCCTCTCATGTGGTAGGCGCGGTGGCTATGCACACCTTACGCGGACGCGGTGAACGCATCCTGAACGTAAACGGTGCACAGCCGCCGGCGGAAGCGGCCGGTGTTGCAATGCAAGGTAGGTGAGTGCTGACGCTGGCTCAGCGCTGCCGCAATTTGCTCAGCAGCCGCAGGACTTCCATGTAGAGCCACACCAGGGTGACCAGGAGGCCAAAGGCCCCATACCACTCCATGTAGCGCGGCGCCCCCTGGGCAACACCGGTCTCGATCAGATCGAAATCGAGCACCAGATTCAGCGCCGCGAAGCCGCAGACCAGCAGCGACAGTCCGATGCTCAGCGGCGAGGAGTCGTACATGAACGGCGTGGCGACGTGGAACAGATTGAGGACGACTGTCACGAGGTACAGCAGCATGATGGCGAACGTGCCACCGATGACGATGGACCGGAAACGCTGCGTGGCCTGGATCAGGCGGGCCTTATAGGCAAGCAGCAATGCTGCGAGCACAGCGAAAGTCAGCGCCGTGGCCTGAATTGCGATGCCGGGGTAACGCTTCTCGAGCATGGCCGAGATGCCGCCCAGCACCAGGCCTTCGAGCGCCGCGTACGGCAGCACCAGATAGGGCGCGGTCGTGGCCTTGAAGCTGATCACGAGCGCCAGCACGAGACCGCCGATCCCGCCGATCAGCATGGCGGGGACCACGACGGCCGCATTGCCGGTCTGCATGAACTGCGACCAGGGCCACAGCGCCGCCGCCATCAGGACCACCAGCGCCAGGAACGATTTGTTGATGGTGCCCTGAAGCGTCATGCGCTCGGCTTCGAGCGCGGGGCGCGGCAGTCCACTGAATGTACGGTCGTTCAGTCCGGGATTGCCCGACTTGACGTTGATCAGATCGTTCGCCATGGAAACAAACTCCTTAACGGTAGACTTCGACGATGCGCGTCGCGCGCGTTCAGTCCGGTTCGACGCTCGACGGCGCGAGCCCGTCGGCAGATTGATCTTTGTCCCGTTCGATCAGCGCGTAGGCGTTGTGGTTGTGGATCGACTCGAAATTCTCGCTCTCGACCACGTAGGCGGCCACGCGCGACTCCTTGTTGAGCCGCAGCGCGACGTCGCGCACGATGTCCTCGACGAACTTCGGATTCTCGTAAGCGCGCTCGGTTACGTATTTCTCGTCCGGGCGCTTGAGGATGCCCCAGAGCTCGCACGAGGCTTCGCTCTCGGCGATGTCAATGAGCTCCTCGATCCACATGTGCTCGCGCAGCCGCGTGCGGATGCTCACATGCGAGCGCTGGTTGTGAGCGCCGTAGTCGGAGATCTTCTTCGAGCACGGGCACAGACTCGTAACGGGTACGACGACCTTGAGCCAGAGACTGGCCTTGCCCTGCTTGATCTCGCCGATCAGTGAGGCCTGGTAATCCATGAAACTTTCGACACCGGTCACCGGCGCGCGTTTCATGACGAAATAGGGAAACGACATCTCAATGTGACCGGCCTCGGCGTCGAGCCGCGTGGTCATCTCGGTCAGAATGTTCTGGAAGGAATCGACCGAGATCTCGCGCTCGCGGTGCAATACCTCCACGAAGCGCGACATGTGCGTGCCTTTGAAATTGTGCGGCAGGTTGACGTACATGTTGAAGGTCGCAACCGTATGCTGCTCGCCGGTCGAGCGGTCCTTGACCCGCACGGGATGACGTATGTCCTTGATACCGACCCGATTTATCGGCAGACGCCGCGTATCCGCCCGGGACTGGACGTCCTCGACGGATATGACTTTGGCGATTCGGGGCTGTACGGCAGTACTCATGGTAGACCCGCTCCTGCGGCTAACTTGGTGGCGGCGCGGCTCGGTTTCAAGGCGGGCACCTCGGCGCGCCAGCTGTCGATTGCGGCGGCGATGCTGGCAGGATCAAGTCCCGCGGCGGCCAGGCAGTCATCGCGGCTGCCGTGTTCGGTGAACCGATCCGGAATGCCGATGTGCAGCCGCGGCAGCATCAGCCCTTCGGCGTCGAGCGCCTCGGCGCAAGCACTGCCGGCGCCGCCGGCAATCATGTTCTCTTCGAGCGTGACGATGCCGGCGTGGGTCGATGCGATCTCACGCAGCATGGCCAGATCGAGTGGCTTGATGAAACGCATGTTGACCACGGTGGCGTCCAGCCGCTCGCCCAGCCACTGGGCCGTCGTGACCATGCTGCCGAACGCCAGCAGCGCAAGCCCGCTGTTGCCATGGCGCCGCAGTTCGGCGCGGCCGAGCTCGAGCGCGGTGAATTCCTCGGCGATCGGCACGCCCGGACCCGCGCCGCGCGGATAGCGCACCGCGGACGGCACATCCCAGAGCGTGGCGGAGTAGAGCATCTGACGGCACTCGTCTTCGTTCGCAGGTGCCATCACCACCATGTTCGGAATGCAGCGCAGGTAGCTCAGATCGTAGCTGCCGTGGTGGGTCGCGCCGTCGCTGCCGACGAAACCGGCACGATCGATGGCGAACAGCACCGGCAGGCGCTGCACGGCGACGTCGTGGATCAGCTGGTCGTAACCGCGCTGCAGGAAGGTCGAGTAGATCGCCACCACGGGCCTCAGGCCCTCGGCGGCGAGGCCCGCGGCGAAAGTGACCGAGTGCTGCTCGGCAATCGCAACGTCGAAGTAGCGATCGGGAAAGCGGCGCGAATATTCCACCAGCCCTGAACCCTCGCGCATGGCGGGCGTGATCGCGACGATGCGCTGGTCGCGCTCGGCGATGTCGCACAGCCACTGGCCGAAGATCTGCGAGTAGCTCGGAGTACCTGGCTTTTCCTTGCGGATGGCGCCGCTGACCGGATCGAACGGACCCGGACCGTGCCAGGTGATCGGATCGGCCTCGGCTGGCGCATAACCCTTACCCTTGCAGGTCACGATATGCAGCAGCTGCGGGCCGTGCGCGCCGCGCAAGGTGCGCAGCGCACGCAGCAGCGACTTCAGATCGTGCCCGTCGATCGGGCCGACATAGTTGAAACCCATCTCTTCGAACAGTGTGCCCGGCAGCACCATGCCCTTGACGTGCTCCTCCGAGCGGCGTGCCAGGCGGCGCATCGTCGGCATCTGCCGCAGCGCGCGCCGGCCGCTTTCGCGCAGCTGCGCGTACAACGGGCCGGAAATGACGCGCGCCAAGTAGTTCGACAGCGCGCCGACGTTCTCCGAAATCGACATGTCGTTGTCGTTGAGTACCACCAGCAGATCGACCGGCAGACTGCCGGCATGGTTGAGCGCTTCGAATGCCATGCCGGCGCTCATGGCGCCATCACCGATCACCGCGACAGCGCGACGGCCGGTGTTCTGGCGTGCTGCGGCGATGGCCATGCCGAGCGCAGCCGCAATCGAGGTACTCGAATGACCGACTCCGAAGGCGTCGTATGGGCTCTCGCTGCGAACCGGGAAGGGGGCCAGTCCGCCGCGCTGCTTGATGGTGTGCAACCGGTCGCGACGGCCCGTCAGCACCTTGTGTGGATAGGCCTGGTGACCGACATCCCAGACCAGCCGATCATCGGGTGTGTTGAAGACATAATGCAGCGCGATGGTCAGTTCGACGGTGCCGAGTCCGGCCGCGAAATGGCCACCACGTGTGCTCACGGTCTGGATCAGAAACTCACGCAGCTCCGCAGCCAGCGCCGGCAGGTTCTGCTCGGGCAATGCCCGAAGATCCGCTGGCGTTTCGATGGTCGAAAGCAGCGGGTACGAAGAG